>SAMEA104315439__coassemble_44_pt1 | contig 247675 bp, 222 predicted proteins | sample SAMEA104315439__metabat2_low_PE_016 | metagenome-assembled genome bin SAMEA104315439 (sample SAMEA104315439) | gut metagenome | biome: Monkey gut; feature: monkey-associated habitat; material: faeces | place: China | collected 2013 | reverse complement strand
TGTGATTAGTATGTGATTCAGCAAGGGATAAGCAAGGGATGCCGAAGGGGCACACCTGGCATATTGGATGCCGGATATTAGCGTAAAGTTTTGAGGTAAGACTTCTGCTCAGGGGTGAGGCGGAAACTCTCCATAGCCTTTTGGATGGACTTCTTGTGCGTCCATGCAGGCAAGGTGTGGTGTTCTATATAGGGCAGTGTAGCCTCGTATTGTTTTGCCAATGCCGTGGCAAAGAACCATGCCACCATCATACGCACATAGTAGTGCTCGTCTGTAATCGCTGCCACCCAATCCAAGTACTCCGGTCGGAAGGTTGCCGAGGGCTTCAGCCCGTCTAATGCGGCGTTTTTGGGACTATCTAAGAAGAAAGTCATCAGCATTTCTATGCCAAACCGGATTGTGTAAGGTGCACTGCTGCTCATCCAGCGGCGAATATCTGCTTCCAATCTGTCGGGGTGCTGTATGGCAGCCATACGGAAAACCTTCGGACGCAACAGGTCGCAAGTAGCCCAATTGTCCACAAAGGGCAGGAAACGGTCGATTTCATCGATAGTTTTGTCGTAGTGCGTCATCTCGCATACCAGGAAACCATGCAGATTATCCTCATCGTAATAGGTATGGGGCAACTCACGCAAGAACCCGATGAAATCATGGTTTTTGTACACTTCTTTTGCCAATCGGCGAAGCGCAGGTGTACGCACTCCTATCACTCTGTCCGGATTCACCGTAGGGATGAGCCTGGTATGAAATTCTTTGTACGACAGGTCTTGCAGGGCAAACAGTTGTTGTCGGATTAGTGCCGTGATGTCACTCATAGGGCAATCTCAGAGATGTCAAATGGGAAATCAACACGTATGTATCGCGACAGTTTCTTGTTGACTTCATCATAAGCATGGCAAGTGAGGTCAAAGAGAAGTTTGTCTGATAATGAGCCGTTTAGGGTAATATCATTCCAGTATTTCTTGTTCCAATGCCACGCAGGTTGCACGGCATCGTAGCGTGCACGCAGTTCCAAGGCCAAAGCGGGGTCGCACTTGAGTACAATTTTGTTGGGGCATTCTGTCGGGATACACGCAAATATCTTGTCCCGCAGGCGGTACACTACTGTCGTTTCGTCAAAAGGAGTGTCCTCGGTAACGAAGGGCAACGACAGGCACAAATCCCTGAATTCTTCTGTATTCATCGATGTATCATATCAAATGGTTTTACCAACCGATTGTAGCCATAATGGGATAGTGGTCTGAATAATGCACCTTGTCTATATGGAAATCCAGCGGTTGCAGACTGCGTGAGCACAGAATATAGTCGATTCGTATGCCCAAATGGTGGCGCGTATAGGTGTTGCCCAATCGCGCACGGCTGGTCTCCAAAAAGCAATCCCGCAAGCCGGCGCGTATCCGCCAATACACATACGATGTAGGCGGTGCGTTGAAGTCACCCGCTACTATCACGGGATAAGGCGAAACCTTTACCTCACTATGCACTACATTTGCCTGTTGGTGGCGCAACCTGCCCGCACTCTCCAATTTGCGGTTGAGGGTGCTGTTCTTGAACGATGTGGCGCGTATGGAATCCAACTGCAAATCATTTCTGTTCAACCGATAACTCTCTAAGTGATTGACTATCAGACGCAGCGTATCTGCACCCACAACCACGTCGCACCGGCTGCTGATGTTCGAGCGGGACTCATAGGGGAGCGTGTATTTGTGTATCAGCGGATACCGCGAAAAGACCACGTTACCGAACTGACGGTGGCTGTTATATACCTTGAAATCGTAGTAGGTGTATGGGTATTTGCGCATGGCGCGACGCAGTTCGGGCAGGCTCAGGTGGTCGGAGTTCTTATACACGCTCACCTCCTGCATGCACACGATGTCGGCATCCTGGCTGCTGACATACGCCAGCAACTCCTGAGCGTTCTTGTTACCCGTAAGCCCGAGACCATGGGTGTTGTAGGTCAGCACGCGCAGTTGGTGCGGGTAGTCGGCGGCATCGGGCGTGGAGAAACCGTGCGAGAACACGGACCACATCACCCACAGCACAACAAGTACCAACAACAATGCAATAATCCTGCCTATCTTTTTCATTTAGGTTCCAGAGTGACCAACGGTATCAACATCTCTTCCAGCGAGATACCTCCGTGCTGGAATGTGTCGCGATAGAACTGGGCATAGTAATTGAAGTTGTTGGGATAGGCAAAGAAGTCGCTGCCTGTGCAGAATACATAACTGCTGCTCACGTTGGGGCACGGCAACCCCACCTGTTTGGGGCGGATAATCTCAAAGCAGTTCTTCGACTGGAAACTGAGTGACTTGCCCACCTTGTACCGCAGGTTGGTGTTGGTGTTCTTGTCACCGATGATTTGCACGGGGTTGGTGACGCGCGTGGTACCGTGGTCGGTTGTCAGCACCACCTTATACCCCAATGCAGCAATCCTGCGGAACATCTCCGAGGTAGGCGAATGGCGCAGCCAACTGAGTGTGAGACTACGGTAAGCGGCTTCGTCATTGGCAAGTTCACGCATCATTTTGCTTTCGGTACGTGAGTGCGAGAGCATGTCTATGAAGTTGAGAACCACCACATTAAGCGGCGTTTGCAGTGCCTTGAACTGCCGCGTGATACGCTCACAGAAGTCGCTCTCGTTCACCTTGTAATAGGTATAGGTGTAGCGTTTGCGGAAACGGTCCAACTGTGTCTGTATCAACTCGTTCTCATAGTTGTTCTTGGTCTCCTCGTCATCCTCGTCCACCCACAGGTTAGGGTACATCTCTTTGATTTGCAAGGGCAGCAACCCCGAGAAAATAGCGTTGCGCGCATACTGCGTAGCGGTCGGCAATATCGACATATACATCTGCTCATCGCGTACCGTAAACCACTCGGACAGAAGAGGTTGGATAGTCTTCCACTGGTCGTAGCGGAAGTTGTCAATTACCACAAAGAACACCTTCTCACCCTTGTCCAACAACGGAAAGATACTCTGCTTCATCACATCCTGTGACATCATCGGACGCTCCTTGCCCTGAACAAACCACTCTTCGTAGTGCTTGGCTACGAACTTGGCAAAGGCAGCATTAGCCTGCTCACGCTGCATGCGTAGCATCTCGTGCATGGAGGATTCCTCTAACTCTATCTCCCAATGCGTCAAGGTACGCTCAATCGCCATCCATTCTTCTACGGTGATGGCGGTATCAATCATATAGGAGATGTCCGAGAACTCCTGACGGTATGTGGTGTTCACGTGCTCCTCCACGATTTCGCGTTGGTGAATGTGCTTTTTCAGACACAATAGTATCTGGTTGGGATTCACAGGCTTGATAAGATAGTCGGCTATCTTTTGCCCGATGGCCTGCTCCATGATGCGCTCCTCTTCCGACTTGGTTATCATCACCACGGGCAACGATGGTCGCAAGGTTTTTATCTCTTGCAGCGTCTCCAAGCCCGACAATCCGGGCATGTTCTCGTCCAGAAAGACAATATCGAACTGTTGTTCGCGGCATTGTTCGATAGCGTCCTGCCCATTGTTGACGGGCACTACCTCATACCCTTTCTCTTGGAGGTAAATGAGGTACGGTTTCAGCAGATGTATCTCGTCATCCGCCCAGAGTATTCGGTTCGTTGTTGCCATAGTCTTGTCATTTTTTCATTTGCCGTCAATATGCCGTCAAAAAATGTTCTGCAAGATACACTGCAAAAATCGTACAAAGACGGACAATTTACGACGCCGCTAACAACTTTTTTCTTCCGTCGTAGTAATCGTAACGCACTAACAAACTGAGCACAAACAATTTACCAATTCTACACAGAGTACACACTACTTATACTCTCTCTCCGCTATCTCCTCCACGATAGCATCATCCTGATGATTTCTACCATCATCGTTGTGACCCCGCTGGGACTCAAACCCAGGACCTTCAGAACCGGAATCTGACACTCTATTCAACTAAGCTACGGGGCCCTCGCGTTCGGCAATCGGGGCGCACGAATCGTTGGCTGCGCCAACGCTAAAGCGACCAATGCCTCCGCTCTTCGATTGACAAACGATGTTTGTCAATCGATAAAAGTATGTATTGTTGATACAACCGTCTCGCTTGACGATTGCTGTCGGTATTGGCTCTCAGTTGCGGCGGTTGCCGACAAGGATGAGGATGTAGTACACCAACGTGCCCAAGGAGGCGAGGGCTGCCACTACATAGGTGTATGCTGCGCTCCGCAAGGCAGATGCTGCCAGAGGAGTGGTCTCGCGATTGGTGATGCCGGAGTCCTCCAACCACGCTACGGCACGTGTGCTGGCGTTAATCTCCACAGGCAGCGTGACAAAAGCGAACAGCGTGGTCAGCGCATACAGCGCAATGCCAATCTCAAGCAGTTGCGGAAAGGCTTCGACAAAAACGATACCTGCCAGCAATACCCATGTCACCCAACGGGACGAGAACTCAACCACAGGCACCAAGGCACTGCGCATCTTCAAAGGGGCGTAAGCGGTGGCGTGTTGCACCGCATGACCGCACTCGTGTGCCGCTACCGCTGCCGCAGCCACGGAATCGGAGTTATATACGGATTCGGACAGGTTGACCGTTTGGTTGCGCGGGTCGTAGTGGTCGGTCAAGTGACCGCGTACACACGTGACTTTCACGTCGGTGATACCATTGTCGCGCAACATCTTCTCAGCCACCTCGCGACCGGTCATGCCAAGGGGCACCTTCGAGTACTCCTTGAAACGGTGCTCCAGCAGGGCACTCACGCCCCAACTGACTAATGCGATAACAATAAATAAAGCCCAATACATCTTCTTGTTTGTTTGATAGTTATATGGATAGGTTTATACTCTTTGCTGCATACCGCTGCTCTTGTCTGCGATAATCGGTTTTCTGCGACACACCTTGCACGTCCCGTATATATATAAGGAGAAGCGTTGCGGGTTGAAATTCGTAAAACGCTTGTCCGCCAGCATGCGGTTGATGGTGGTGTCGCGCACCTCGCTGATGCGTCCGCAGCGCTGGCAGATGATTTGGATGTGCGAGGCATTAGCCTGCACCACCTCGTACTGCCCTGCGCGCACGCCGAACTCCTTGTCCAGACGGTGGATGATACCCGCCTGCTCGAACACCCGCAGCGCGTTGTAAACGGTAGCGCGGCTGATAGTCAGTTCGGTCAGCGCATTGCTCAACTGCTCCACCGAGAAGCATCGCAAGCCGCACACCTTCTCCAATATCACTTCACGCTCACGTGTACGGCGCATGCCGTGCTCGTCGATGTAAGCACGCAACCGCTCCACGGCATTGCCGAAGGTAATATCAGAGTCCGACTGAGTCATCAGATGGGTTTTATATATGCGCGGCGACGCTTGTGCACCTTGTGCGGCAGCATCTCCCAGTTGGCTTGGTTCTTGTAGTTGGTCTCCATAATAGAGGTGGTCTCCACGCGCTGTATGCCGTACTTCAGGAAGTACGGGTGCTGGTCCATCAGTATCACCGCGTTCACGCCCTTGTCTTGGTAGTCGGGACGAACCGCAATCAGCAGCAGGTCAAACGCCTCCATATGTTTGGCGCGCAACGCCTTCAGGATATGGTACCACCCAAACGGGAACAGGTGTCCGTGGCATTTGCGGAGCACCTTCGATATATCCGGCATACCGACTCCCACACCCACAACCTCGTTTTTGTCATTGACCACAATGGTCACGAAATCGAAGTTCACCATCGGGAAGTACATGTCGCAATAGTACTGCTTCTGCCTGTCGGTGAGCGGCTGGAAGTTATACAACTTCTGGTATGCCGCATCAATCACGTCCATGTACTCGATGCCGTACTTGCGAACCAACTCTTTGCAACTGCGCACCTTGTCCACACGCACATGGCTGCGCTCGCGCACGATGTTGTTGACACGCACCAATCGTTCCGGCATCTCCTGCGGAGGAGTGAGTTGGAACTCTATCCAGTCGTTCTCCTTCACCAGCCCGTAGTGCTCCATGTGGCGTACATAGTACGGATAGTTGTACAGCGATGCCATCGGCGACAGATATTCGTACCCTTCTATCAGCAACCCCTCGAAGTCAAAATCGGTAAACCCTACAGGACCGTTCAGCGCGTCCATGCCTTTTGCCTTGCCCCATGCAGCCACAGCGTCCAACAGAGCCTTGCTTACCTCCTCGTTGTCAATAAAGTCAATCCACCCGAAGCGCACGTGCTTCACTCCCCATTTCTTGTTGGCGGCATAATTGATGATACCTGCTATTCGCCCCACAGGCTTGCCGTCCATGTACGCCATATATAGTATATGGTCACACACCTCGTGTGCGGGGTTCTTTTTCGTATCGAAGGTATTCATTTCGTCCAGCACCAAATGCGGACAAAAGTTCTCGCAATCTTTGTACAGGTCATTACCAAACTCCACAAACTTTCTCAGCCCGCAACGTGTGGTAATTTGCTTTATTTCTATCGCCATTTTCCAAAAATATACCGATTTTCGGTGCAAAATTACGAATAATTCGCTGAAACTCCAAATATGTCGATAGTTTTTTGTAACTTTGCAGCCGATTTCGCGCTGTTTGCGGGGTCAGGTGCAGGGTATGAGAAAGTTATTGTCAGTAGCCGTATATTGCTCCAGTTCCAATAAGGTGCGGACATCCTATATGGATGCTGCCGTGCGTTTGGGCGAGTTGTTGGCGGAGCAGCATATCCGTCTGGTGTATGGCGACGGGAGCATCGGGCTCATGGCTGCCGTGTCCCGCGGAGCACTCAGCCGTGGCGGCGAAGTGGTGGGCATCATCCCGCAATTTATGGTGGAGCAGGGGTGGAACAACCCTGCCAGCACACACACCATCGTCACCCAAACTATGCACGAGCGCAAAGCCAAGATATGCGAGATGGCAGACGCTATGGTGGCACTCCCCGGCGGCATCGGCACCTTCGAGGAGTTGCTCGAGTGTCTCACGTGGAAGCAACTGGGCATCCACAGCAAACCCGTTGTCATCCTCAATACCGACGGCTACTACGACCGCCTGCTTGCTTGCCTCGACTACATGGTGGAGGAGCGGATGATGCGCCCCATCCATCGCGAGATGTTCACCGTGGTCAGCCGTCCCGAAGAGGTCCTTCCCGCCTTGCAGTCCATGCCCGAGTGGGACCCGCAGACAAGGCGGCTGGCATCTATCTGAACGTACAAGATGAATAGCATTCCGCGCATATCGACTCCGTGCTCCGAACCGTGGGTGGCTTGGTTGCTGTTGGGATTACTGTTGCTGCTGATAGCGGGCGGCTCGGCTTTCCGCAACCCGCGCGAGGTGACGCGGGCGTTGTTGAGCCACTCCGAGCGCTCATACATCGCACTCAGCCGCAATCTGATAGCCGAGATTATCTCTGTCATTTTCCGCATAGGCATCATGGCACTCACCATATATATGCTGGTTTACTCCGCAGACAGCCCGTTCACGCTGCTCAACTACGCCAAGGTGGCAGGCATCGTGGTTGCCATGCTGACCGTTCAGGCACTCCTTATATATATGGTGGGCAGCGTTTTCCTCTCGTCGCGCCAGTTGTCGCAGGCGTTGGAGCAATGCAGCCTCATACGCAACTTGGTGGGTATGCTCCTGTGGCTGGTGATGCTGGTAACGACCAACTGGCCATGCCCCTTGGCTTTGTATATCCTTTGCGGCGTGGTGCTGGCGTTGTTTTCCGCGGCTATGTTGGGGAAAGGCGTACTGATGTTCTACAAGGGCGTCCCGTCCCTGCTGTATATATTGTTGTATTTTATCAGTTTGGAGATTGTGCCGTTGTGTGGCACTTTCTTGTGGGCAAAACATATTGTATAAATGAAAAAGGTAACCAACATTCTCATTTCACAGCCGAAGCCTCAAATCGAGCGTAACCCCTACGCCGATATGGAAGCGCGCTTCGGTGTGCATTGCGATTTTCAGCAGTTGATACGTGTCGAGAGCCTCACGGCGCGTGAGTTCCGCGACCAGCATATCTACCTCGAGGACTACAATGCCATTCTGCTCAACTCGCGGCTCGGGGCTGACCATTTCTTCCACCTCTGCGAGGAACTGCGCTTCCAAGTGCCCGAGACCATGCACTACTATTGTATCTCCGAGGCGGTGGGCAACTACCTCCAGAAGTACATCCAATACCGCAAACGCCGCGTCTTCGCTGCGGAAAACAACAAGTTCGAGAGCCTTCTTCCGGCTATGTACCGCCGTCCCAACGAGAAGTTCCTCATGGTCATGTCCGACGTGCACAATGACGATGACATCAACATGTTTGCCAGCCACAAAATCAAGGTCAAACCTGCCGTCATGTACCGCACGGTAGCCACCGAATGGCCTGCCGACAAGCCCTTCAACTACGACATGATTGTCCTCTTCACCCCTGCAGGAGTGGCATCGCTCAAGAAGAATTTCCCCGACTGGCAGCAGGGCGACACCGTCATGGCTTGCTTTGGCGCCAACACCGCCGCTGCACTCGAGGAGAACGGCTATCGTATTGATATCAAGGCTCCTACGCCCGAGTGCCCGAGCATCACCACTGCCATCAAGAACTTCTTGGAAGCCCAGCAAGAGGAATGACCTGTACCTTCCCTAAGGCAGAAAAACTCTGTGGGCAGACACGCATAGAGCAACTCTACCGCCACGGCAAACGCTTTGTGGTGTGGCCCTTGCGTGTCACCTATCTGCCCGCGGACGATGCCCCGACGGAAGTACTTGTCTGGGCGCCCAAGTCGCTCTTCAAACACGCAGTGGACCGCAACCGTCTCCGCCGTCAGATGCGCGAAGCCTATCGGCTCAACAAACAGATACTCACCGACACGGGCAAGACCTACCAAATCGCGTTCAACTACATGGAGAAGGAGATGCAAGACTACCGCGTCATCGACAAGGCGATGCGCCGTGCCCTCAAACGCCTTTCCCAACAGGAGGAGGTGCGCCCATGACCGCCAAAACGCTCATACGCAAGGCGTTTCTCCTGCCCGTATATTTTTATAGGTATTGTATCTCGCCCCTCACGCCCCCTTCCTGCCGCTACACACCCACGTGCAGCCAGTATATGGTAGAGGCGGTTATGAAGTACGGTATCTTCAAAGGCGGTTGGCTGGGCGTGAAGCGCATACTCCGTTGCAACCCGTGGGGCGGTTCAGGCTATGACCCCGTACCATAGACAGCACCCCGAAATCCCCTCGTGTCCTTCTCGGGTTAAGTCTATGAGATTAGTATGAAATTAGTATGAAATTAGTATGTGATTAGTATGTGATTAGTATGTGATTCCGCTGACCTTGCCGCGAGGATACCGAGAGCATATGCCGGAGACGCGGACGCGGTTTGTGGGGACAACGCGTCTCGCGTCGTCAAAACTGCTAACCATGAAACATAAAAAAGACCAACAATAGTTGCAATTCATAATTCTTCATTCTTAATTTTCAATTCCCAATGCGTATAGACATCATCACCGCTTGCCCCGAGTTGTTGGAGTCTCCCCTCAACCACTCCATTGTCCAGCGTGCCAAGGACAAAGGCCTTGCCGAAATATATGTGCACAACCTCCGCGACTTCACCCTTGACAAGCACCGCAAGGTGGACGACTATGCCTTTGGTTTTGGTGCAGGCATGGTCTTGCAAATCGAACCCATCGACCGTGCCATCACTTACCTCACCTCACAGCGCCATTATGATGAAATCATCTTTACCGCTCCCGATGGGGAACGTTTCACCCAGCGCGAGGCGAATGCGCTCTCGCTCAAGCAGAACATCATCATCCTCTGTGGGCACTACAAGGGGGTGGACCAGCGTGTCCGTGACCATCTGATTACCAAGGAATATACGATTGGTGACTTCGTGCTTACGGGCGGAGAGATGCCCGCTGCCATTATGACGGACGCCATTGTCCGTCTTCTTCCCGGAGCCCTTGGCGACGAAACCAGTGCCCTTAGCGACAGTTTTCAGGACGGACTCTTGGAGCCTGGCGTTTACACCCGCCCTGCCGAGTACAAGGGTTGGCGTGTCCCCGACATCCTCATCTCGGGCAATCAGGCGAAGATTGACGAATGGCTCTACGAGGAATCCCTCCGCCACACCCAATCCCGCCGCCCCGACCTCCTCGAGGACCGCAACGATATATAAGCCAAAAGGAAGACGTCACCTAACCGCCTTACGAAGTTCGGACAAGTTACCTGTATCAGTAGGGTGCACGCGGTTGGTCAGCAAGATGACGGCGCGGTTATCGTTCAGATTAATCGCTATACTTGTCCCAGTATAGCCTGTGTGGTAAAGAGTAGCACTTCCGTCATCTGCCCACAGACCTGCATTGCAGGCTGCTGTACGGACGGAATCAGGTAGAGACATGAACCATATAGCCCATTTAGCCACATCTTCCGCCGTGGCAAAGAGCCCTGCATTGCCCGATATGCCCTGCATCATCACACGCGCCAAGGGGTCGTGTACCATGCCGCGCAGGCAGGCAGTGTCGTTGCACTCGGTGGGGGCGATACGCCCCAGAAGAGTGTCGGACGGCAGCCAACCCATAGCATCGGTGTGGAGTGGGGCGTAGAGGTTGGCAGATAGGAAGGTATTGAGGTCGGTTCCGACAATAGTCTCCACAACACGCTGCAACGTAATAAAATTCAGACAGGAATAGCGATACTTCTCGCCCACAGGGGAAAGACGACGGCAACGGCAGATGGTATCCATGAAGAAGTCTTGACGGGACAAAGGCTGCGTCATAGTAGCAGAGCGGGAAGTGTAGATACTGTCCAAGATACGGGCGTTCATGTATGGGGGCAAGCCTGAACGGTGGGTAAGCAAGTGGCGGACACTGGCATCAGTCTGAAAAGCAGGAAGATAGTTGCTTACCTTGTCATCGGCAGAGAGTCGTCCCTGCTCAATCAGCAACAAGGCAGCGGACCCAGCACCCAAAGGTTTGCTTAGCGAAGCCAAGTCGAAGACCGTGTTAGTGGTCATGGGTTCGCATGCGGGCACCACAGCACGATTGCCGTAGGCACGGAGGTAGGTAATTCGCCCGCTATCCACCACGCATAGTACAGCACCCGGAATACAACGGGTACGGTCTATAAAGACCGAGTCCCCTACCCCATTCACAGAATCTACGGGATAGATAGCGTTGTTGATAAGACTATCCGCACGGGCATAGTCGAAAGCCTCAGCATACACCACCGAGGTAAAAACACAAATGATAAACAATAAATACCGATGCATATATCTTATTGGTTTCACCGCAAAGTTACGGTTTTTCTATGATGCACGCAATAAATATTGTTCTTAATATGCCTATCTATGGTATGTTTATATAATTATTGCGGTTGCATACGCAACCGCAATAATTTATATATACGACAGCCCTTATCGCTGCTATTATAAGAGCCTGCACGTCAGAGTGCTATCTTGTATGTACCACCGGTGCCTTCGGCGGAGACTTGCAGCACGAATACGCCCTGCAGATGCGCGTCCAACTCCGTGGCAGGCGTGGCAGTATGCAACAGGCATCTGCCGCTCAGGTCATAGAGACGGGCTTCTGCGCCTGCGGCAAGCGTCAGGGTGTGACCTTGCAACGTGAAGTATCTGCCCGCAGGGACGGTGGCAACGGAAGTCTCTTCATTGCTATTGTGCATGCAGTTGTAGCGGGCATAGAAATGATGATAGCCTCCTGTAGCGGTGTACACACATTCCCCGTTATGATATGCGCACAAGAGAGCGTACGAGTAACCACCGGGCAAGCCATATCCACCGGTTTGCAGCAGTCCCTGTTGCGTGCCGACGCCCCAAACCCAGTTGGTGCTGTCGCCCTCAGGATGGTACTCATCGGGCAGAATACGGATGCTCGCGAATGTCCTCTCCCCCGGGGCTCCTCCTATATAATCCACCACTACGCGCTGCGTCTTGGCGTATGCCACGTAGTTCAGTCCGGCAAACACGGTCAGCGTGTCGCCCGTCTCTGCACCGAAGTCATAGAGCAGGTACTCGCTGTCCTCATAGTGAAAATACACCTTGTCGTCTGCCGTAGTGCGCATGGCACCAATATACTGAATATCTCCGCTTTTCCACGAAGGCTGGCATAGTATCTGTCTGTATTTCATAGCCCCGATAACGGTGTCTTCCGACAACGTGTAGAGCCATGTGCGCTGCTCGGTTTCGCCGTCGGTGGTGCCCCGGAACTCAAACACATTCCATTGGTCGCACCATTGGGGAGCCTCCACTTCCTGCTCGCACAGGCACATCGCACCTCTCTTTACCTGTTCGGAATAGGGCATTTCGTACAGCATCTTGCCATTCTTGCAGACACAGACAAGGCTCCGTTCACGCAGACAGAGAGGTATATCTTTCACAATCAGTTGGAAGAAATCACCTGCAAACACGTCATTGCCCCACGTGCCAATGCCTTCCACGTACTCCATGCCGTTGCCAAACACCCATTTCTTGCGCTCTTTGCCGTCCTGCAGCACGATGGTTTCAATCTTGGTAACGTGCGCATAATAAGACCTATTCTCTTCATCGGTATTCGAGAAAACAACTGCACCGCACGCATTATCCCCCACCCTAAATATGTGCGCGAGACTATCGCCTACCTGCAAGTTAAAGTCGTAGAGTACCAAGTCCGATTTGCTGCAATCGCCGCTGTAGAGCAACACTTTGTTGTCTTGCTCGCGCAGGAAAAGGTCCTCACCGTACTGCAGGTAATGCTGCCCGTTAATCACGGTATCCTGTTGGGCAGTAACCAGATACAGACGGTTCTCATAGTCTGTCGAATCGCGTCCATCTATGTGCATCTCCATCCTCTCTGCCATCGTCCGGCATAGTCCCGAGAGCATAGGAAACAGGGTGTCGTCGTGATTGGGGTCATCTCCTTCTGCAGGGCTTTGCATAATGCGCAAAGGAACATTCTTTCCCCTCGAATGTTGCGCCGAGACATTGCAAATGCCTACTAAACAAATCACAAAAAGTAAAAAGATACGTTTCATAAGCCATAATGATTTTATTATTTCGTCTGCAAAGTTATGGAAAATTTCTGACATAAGCAACATGAGGGAAAAATTGATAATTAGCAACCTACCGAAGAAAAGTAACAGAAAGTACCGGAAAGTAACAATAAGTGACAGAAAGTGACAAATAACGCCAAATCGCGACGGAAAGTGACAATAAGTGACGGAAACGCTCAATGGCTTCCGTCTTTGTAGTACCTTTGCAGCGTGATTCAAGGTGTTGAATCCGGTAGGCTGCAGACGTAAGCAGCCCGTGATCTTTGACGTACGAATACTGCCCGTGAGGGTAGTGGAGGGAGCAGCAATGTCTCCCTCGGCGGAGGCAAAGGTGCCTCCGCGAAAGCCAATATCCGATATCAACTATTGGAAACTGAAATAAAGCGGGTGATTTCAGTTTCTAACAGTTGGAAGACCTTGGCGAGCAAGTAGCCGTCGGCTATGGCATGGTTGAGACGGACGGAAACAGGCATCATCAGTTGCGTGCCCTCGCGGCGGTACTTACCCCAGTTGATGACGGGCTGGAAGTACAAGTATCCGTCGGGGAGTTCTACATTCAAGGAATCATACGAGCACCACGGTATGAAAGAAGCGTCGAACCAATTGACATGGTTCGCCATATCCAACTGATAGTCACGTGTCTGCTTGGCACGCTCAATGTCTGCAAGGCAGTGGATGTAGAAGGTGTGGTAGTCCTCGAAATACTCCGTATAGACGGGAGTGCAAGTTTCTGTATCATCGTGAAAGATATACTGTGTAGGATTGATTCTGTCGAAACAAACCAATTCGTCCGACTGCCACAAATAAACCATACGATAGTCCTCACGCGAATTAAGCACCTTCGTGAGTAGATATAAGAAATTGATATAGAACTTTGTATGCGTTTGTCGGGAATACTCCACCAATGCCGTTACGTCCACACGTGCCGTCATAGACGTAGAACATTTGCAATCTTGTGTAAAATGGCGGTACACACCTTTGCGATAGTATTGCTCTCTATCGATGATTTTATAGTTATCCATTTGAGGTCGGTTTGTAAGTAAAAGGTATAAAAGAGACTGCCTAACGCAGAACGTTGACAGTCTCTTTCGGATGTGATTATCTGAGCCTGTAAGTCTGCCGCGCCAAACGGCAATCGGACAGACAACAGAAAGATTACTCAGCCTTTGCTTCTTCTACAGGAGCAACTTCTGCGGTAGCCTCTGCCTTGGCAGCCTTCTTGGCACCTGCACGACGTGTAGTCTTCTTGGCAGCAGGTTTGGCAGCGGTCTTGAGCATGTTCTCGTTGTAGTCCACGAGTTCGATGATACACATCTCTGCAGCATCACCAAGACGGAAACCGGTGCGGAGGATACGTGTGTAACCACCCGGACGGTTAGCAATCTTCTCGCTAACGTTCTGGAAGAGTTCGGTAACGACCTCTTTCTGTTTGAGTTCGCTGAATACGAGACGGCGGTTAGCCGTGGTGTCCTCTTTCGCACGGGTGAGGATAGGCTCTACGTAGATGCGGAGTGCCTTTGCCTTAGCCAAAGTGGTCGAAATACGCTTGTGCATGATGAGCGAGCAAGCCATATTGGACAACAGAGCACCGCGGTGAGCGGATTTGCGGCCAAGATGATTGAATTTCTTATTATGTCTCATTGTTGTTTTTTAGTTTAGAGTTGGGGGTTGAGAGTTGAGAGAACAGGCAACCCCCGAGTTGAATTAGTCGTTGAGTTTGTATCTGCTAATATCCATACCGAAAGCCAATCCGTTGCGCTCAAGCAGTTCGTCGAGTTCGGTGAGAGACTTCTTACCGAAGTTACGGAACTTGAGCAGGTCAGCGCGGTGGTAGCGAACCAGTTCGCCGAGGGTATCGACCTCTGCCGCCTTCAAGCAGTTGAGGGCGCGCACAGAGAGGTCCATGTCAGCGAGGTGCTGGTTGAGCAACTGGCGCATACGGGTATGCTCCTCATCGTACGAATTGGTGACGGGCTTAGCCTGCTCTTCGATGACAATTCTCTCGTCGGAGAAAAGCATGAAATGGAAGATAAGGATTTTAGCCGCCTCTTTGAGGGCATCCTTAGGCGTGATAGAGCCGTCGGTGAGAATCTCGAGTGTGAGTTTCTCGTAGTCGGTACGTTGCTCTACGCGGTAGGGGTCAATGCTGTACTTGACGTTGCGGATAGGCGTGTAGATGCTGTCGATAGCGAGCACTCCAATGGGGTCATTGGGGTGACGGTTCTCGTCGGCAGACACGTATCCGCGTCCCTTGTTGATAGTAATCTCAATCTCGAAATCTGCCGAGTCGTCCATCTCGGCGAGCACCAACTCAGGGTTGAGCACGTCGAAAGACTGGAGATAGGAGTTGAGTTCGCCAGCGAGGAGAGAAGTGTTGGTGTTGCCCTTGACGTGCATGCGAATGGTTTCGCCATCGGCCTCCACACCTTCCTTACGGATGAAACGAACTTGTTTGAGATTGAGGATTAGGTTGGTTACATCGGTGATGACACCAGGGATAGTAGCAAATTCATGATCAATACCATTGATCTTAATTGAACAGATAGCAAAGCCCTCGAGCGACCCGATGAGTACACGACGAATGGCGTTACCTACTGTGATACCATAACCCGGCTCGAGCGGACGGAACTCAAAAACTCCGTGCGTGCTGCTCGAATCCAACATGATAACCTTGTCAGGTTTAATAAAATCTAATATTGCCATGAATTTATTTGTTATTTAGAGTACAACTCGACGATTAATTGCTCCTTGATATTCTCAGGGATTTCCTCACGTGGCGGGATGTTGAGGAACTTGCCGGCTTTGTCAGCCTCGTTCCACTCCAACCAGTTGTATTTGCTGTGGTTGAATCCTTCGAGAGAAGCAGCAATAACCTCGAGCGACTTTGATTTCTCGCGTACGGCTACCACTTGACCGGGTTTCACCTGGAAAGAAGGAATGTTGACCACTTTGCCGTCCACGGTGATGTGGCGGTGGCTGACGAGTTGGCGTGCAGCAGCACGTGTAGGAGCGATACCGAGACGATAGACAACGTTGTCGAGACGCGACTCAAGCAGTTGGAGCAGAATCTCACCGGTAATACCCTTGATACGTGAAGCCTGAGCAAAGAGGAGACGGAACTGACGCTCCAATACACCGTAGGTATATTTAGCCTTCTGCTTCTCGGCTAACTGAGTACCATACTCAGAGTTCTTTTTGCGACGGTTAACACCGTGTTGTCCGGGAGCGTAGTTACGCTTGTCAAGTACTTTGTCCGGACCGAAGATAGGTTCTCCGAAACGACGTGCGATACGTGATTTAGGACCAATATATCTTGCCATAATTTTTTAGAGTTTAAGAAGTTATATGTTCTGAGGGCGACAGACCCGCTGTGTGCGGTCAATGCACCGGAGAACGCTACTGATTATTATACACGACGACGTTTAGGAGGACGGCATCCGTTGTGAGGCATCGGTGTAACGTCGATAATCTCGACAACATCGATGTGTGCGTTGGCGATAGCGCGGATAGCACTCTCACGTCCTTGGCCGGGACCCTTTACATACGCTTTTACCTTGCGCAGACCGAGGTCGTAAGCGACCTTTGCGCAATCCTCTGCAGCAGTCTGTGCTGCGTAGGGAGTATTCTTTTTGGAGCCGCGGAAGCCCATCTTGCCTGCTGACGACCAGGAGATAACCTGTCCGTCACCATTAGCAATCGTTACGATAACATTGTTGAAAGAAGACATAACGTGAAGTTGACCAACACCGTCAATCTTTACAACGCGCTTCTTAGCTGCAACAGTTTTCTTTGCCATAATTGATAGATATTAAGTGGTTGATTACTTCGTTGCCTTCTTCTTGTTAGCAACGGTTTTCTTTTTACCTTTGCGCGTACGAGCGTTGTTCTTCGTCGATTGGCCACGAACAGGCAAACCGATACGATGACGAACACCACGGTAACAACCGATATCCATCAAACGTTTGATGTTGAGAGACGTTTCCGAACGAAGATCACCTTCTACTTTGTACTTAGCACCGATGATTTCGCGGATTTTAGCTGCTTGGTCATCCGTCCAATCCTGCACCTTGATGCTTGGGTCAACGCCTGCCTCTGCCAGGATTTTCTTTGCGCTTGAACGACCTATTCCGTAGATGTAAGTCAATCCGACTTCACCGCACTTGTTCTGCGGCAGATCTACACCGACAATTCTTATAGCCATAATTATTTACTTAAGGATATGTTTGTTTAATGATTAACCATGACGGAATGCTTATCCTTGACGCATTTTCATCTTGGGTTCTTTTTTGTTGATTACATACAAGCGACCTTTGCGGCGTACGATTTTGCAGTCCGCGTTGCGCTTCTTGATAGATGCTCTAACTTTCATTTCTATAGAGTTTTAGAGTTTATTTATAACGGAACGAAATACGTCCTTTGGTGAGGTCATAGGGGCTCATCTCCACTTTGACACGGTCGCCCGGGAGAATCTTGATATAGTGCATACGCATCTTACCGGATATGTGAGCCGTGATGATATGACCACTTTCGAGTTGCACGCGAAACATTGCATTGGACAATGCCTCAGTGATGGTGCCATCTACTTCGATAGAATCTTGTTTAGCCATAGTGACGTGGTAGTTAAATAAAACGATTCCCCAAGACCTCCTTGATATACTCAAAGGTAGAGAGTATGTCGGCTTTGCCGTTGCGTACACAGACACTGAGTTCGTAGTGCGCCGACGGTTTGCGGTCGGCGGTACGCGCCGTCCAGCCGTTGTCCTCCATGATGACGTTGCGCCGCCCGAGGTTAATCATCGGTTCGATGGCGAGCGTCATACCCGATTTGAGTACGATGCCATTGCCACGGCGACCGTAGTTGCAGACCTCGGGGTCCTCGTGCATCTCGCGTCCGATACCATGCCCTACGAACTCGCGCACTACGGAGTAGCCCGCCTTTTCGCAATAAGACTGGATAGCGAACCCGATGTCACCGAGACGGTGCCCTGTAACGGCTTCGGCAATGCCCATATAGAGTGCCTCTTTGGTGGTACGCATGAGTTGGAGGGTTTCGGGTGCCACTTCGCCCACAGGGAATGTGTAGGCGGAGTCTGCCTGAAAGCCGTCCAGCAGCACGCAGCAGTCCACGTCAATCATATCGCCGTCCTTGAGGACAACTTTGTCAGACGGAATGCCGTGTACGACCTGCTCATTGACCGAGGTGCACAAAGTGGCAGGATAGCCTTCGTATCCGAGGCAGGAGGGGATACCTCCGTTATCGCAGATATAGTCGTGGGCTATCTTGTCGAGTCGGGCAGTAGTAACGCCGGGTTGGACGGCTTTGGCTACTTCCGCCAAAGCGCGTCCAAGCAGGTCGTTACTGCGACGCATACGCTCTACTTCTTCGTCAGTCTTGAGGTATATCATTTCGATTAATATGCCATAGCACCAGAGCGTCCCTTGATACGCATGCCGGACTCAAAGAATCCGTCATAGTGGCGCATAAGGAGATGGCTCTCGATTTGTTGAAGCGTATCCAAGATTACACCTACCATAATGAGGAGCGATGTACCGCCATAGAACTGCGCGAAGCCCATACTTACTCCGAAGAGGCGTGCAAAGGCAGGCAGAATAGCGATGATTGCCAAGAGAATAGAACCCGGCAACGTGATGCGCGACATGATGGTATCAATATACTCAGCCGTCTTCTTGCCGGGTTTTACACCAGGAATGAAGCCATTGTTGAGTTTGAGGTTTTCCGCCATCTGTACAGGGTTGATGATAATCGCCGTGTAGAAATAGGTGAAAGCCACGATAAGGATAGCAAACACGAGGTTGTACCAGAAGCCGTCGTTGTCCATAAAGGCACGTGTGAAGGCGTTAGCACCATCGGATGCGGAGAAGCCTGCGAGTGCGATAGGAATGAACATGATAGCCTGTGCAAAGATGATAGGCATTACGTTAGCAGCATTGACCTTGAGAGGTATATACTGACGTACGCCACCGTACTGCTTGTTACCCACCATACGCTTAGCATACTGTACAGGTATCTTGCGAGTACCCTGTACCAACATGATAGCGAATGCGAACACAAAGAGAAGGATGATGATTTCAAGGATGAACACAATCAATCCGCCACCGGCGTCATTAAGACGCGACGAGAACTCCTGCACGATAGCACCCGGGAGACGCGCGATGATACCAATCAAGATGATAAAGGAAATACCATTTCCGATACCACGGTCGGTAATGCGCTCGCCGAGCCACATGACGAACATAGAGCCTGCGCAGAGCAGGATAGTGGAAGAGATAGTGAACCAATTGAAACCAATACTCAGAGGCTGACCTGCTTGCGCCATCTGTACTGACAAGTTCACCAGATAACTGGGACCTTGGAACAGCAGGATGGCAACGGTCAGATAGCGCGTAATCTGGTTCATTTTCTGGCGGCCGGACTCACCCTCCTTCTGCATCTTCTGGAAGTAAGGCACTGCAATGGTGAGCAGTTGGATTACGATAGATGCGGAGATGTAAGGCATGATACCCAATGCAAAGATAGAAGCATTGGAGAATGCGCCACCGGAGAACATATCCAGAAGGGCCATCAGACCACCGGCTGTCTGCGCGTGCAGAGCAGTCAGTGCCGTCGGGTCGATACCCGGAAGAACAACAAAGGAGCCGAAGCGGTAGATGAGCACGAACAGAAGCGTGGTCAAGAGCCGATTGCGGAGGTCCTCAATCTTCCAGATATTCTTGATAGTTCCAATAAACTTACGCATACTGATTAGATTTTGTTGACAGTGCCACCAGCGGCTGTGATAGCGGCCTCAGCGGATTTGCTGAAGGCGTTGGCTTCTACTGTGAGTTTAGCAGTCAGTGTACCGTTGCCAAGAATCTTAACGAGCGTAGTCTTGTTGATGAAGCCAGCCTCGTGAAGTTCGATAAGTCCGATTTTCTCGAGGTGCTTCTCATCTGCCAAAGCCTGAAGGGTAGAGAGGTTGATAGCCTTGTACTCCACGCGGTTGATGTTCTGGAACCCGAACTTCGGCAAACGACGTTGCATAGGCATCTGACCACCTTCGAAGCCAATCTTCTTGGAATAGCCAGAACGTGACTTAGCACCCTTATGACCACGGGTAGAAGTTCCACCGAGTCCCGAACCGGCACCACGGCCGATACGCTTAGCGGTCTTGACTGAACCAGCAGCCGGCGTTAAATTATGTAATTCCATAATGCTACGATTTATACGATTAATCAATTACTTTTACCAAGTGTTTAACCTTGTCCACCATACCCAGGATAGCGGGTGTGGCTTCGTGCTCAACGATGGCATTGATTTTACGCAGACCGAGTGCCTGCATAGTTTCTTTCTGCACTTTCGGGCAGCGTATGATGCTGCGTACTTGCTGAATTTTGATTTTTGCCATGATAGTCAACTATTTATCCGTTAAACACTGTAGACAAACTTACGCCACGGTTCTGAGCTACGGTACGCGGGTCGCGCATCTCGCCGAGAGCGGCGATAGTAGCCTTAACCAGGTTGTGGGGGTTGGACGAGCCCTTAGCCTTGGCCAGGACGTCGGTAACACCTACTGACTCAAGCACGGCACGCATAGCACCACCGGCTTTTACTCCGGTACCTTGCGAAGCGGGCTGGAGGTAAACGCGTGCGCCACCGAACTTAGCCTCTTGCTCGTGAGGTATGGTACCCTTGAGTACGGGCACTTGGATAAGGTTCTTCTTAGCGGCCTCGGTACCTTTGGCGATAGCGGCGGTGACTTCACCAGCCTTGCCAAGTCCCCAGCCTACGATGCCAGCCTCATTACCTACAACAACGATGGCTGCGAATGTGAATGTACGTCCACCTTTCGTAACTTTGGTTACGCGGTTAACTGCGACGAGGCGCTCCTTGAGTTCCAGGTCTTGTGTTGTTTTAACTCGATTCATATCAGTCTTGTTGTTTTAGAATTTGAGACCTGCCTCGCGAGCAGCGTCTGCTAATGATTGAACGCGGCCGTGATAGAGATAGCCGTTACGGTCGAAGACAACGGTCTCGATGCCGGCAGCCTTGGCAGCCTCTGCAACGAGTTTGCCTACTTGTGCGGCTTTCTCGGTCTTGGTCATTTTATCTTTGATACTGAGCGATGATGCCGAAGCAAGGGTTTTGCCTTGCTCGTCATCAATGACTTGAGCGTAAATTTGGCTGTTGCTGCGGAATACGGTCAGACGAGGACGCTCAGCAGTACCCGACACCTTGGTACGGATAGCGGCTTTAATTTTAAGTCTTCTTGCAATTTTCTGATTCATAACTTATTCCTTTCTAATTATTTACCAGCCGATTTACCAGCCTTACGACGAACAACTTCACCTTGGAACTTAACACCCTTACCTTTGTAAGGTTCAGGACGGCGGAACGAACGAATCTTAGCGCACACCTGTCCGATGAGTTGCTTGTCGGCAGACTCAAGGATGACGATAGGGTTCTGGTTACGCTCCGACTTGGTCTCTACCTTAATCTCTTTGGGAAGTTGAAGATAAATGGGGTGCGTGTAACCGAGAGCGAAGTTGAGAACCTGCGGTTGCGAGAGTTCGACACGATAGCCGACGCCGACCAACTCGAGCACTTTCTTGTAGCCATCGTGTACGCCAACCACCATATTGTGGATGAGTGCGCGGTACAAGCCATGCATGGAGCGGCTCTCTTTCTCGTCGTTAGGACGAGTGACGTGGCAAACGCCATCCTCAACAGTAACGGTGATGATAGGGTTCACCTGCTGTTGGAGTTCACCTTTTGGACCTTTGACGGTCACGAGGTTTTCGGGGCTAACTGTTACGGTTACGCCTGCAGGGATTGCGATAGGTAATTTACCAATTCTTGACATAGTCTTCTCCTCCTTACATTAATATACATAACAAATAACCTCACCACCCAACTTGAGTCCGACAGCCTCTTTGTTGGTCATCACGCCTTTCGAGGTGGAAAGGATGGCGATACCGAGTCCGTTGAGGACACGCGGCATCTCGCGATAGCCTACGTACTGGCGGAGACCAGGAGTAGATACACGTTGTAAACTCTTGATGGCGTTAACTTTGTTAACCGGATCATACTTCAGAGCGATTTTGATAGTGCCCTGAGGTCCATCTTCCACGAACTTGTAGGAGAGGATATAGCCCTTCTCGAACAAGATGCGTGTGATCTCTTTCTTCAGATTCGAAGCAGGTACCTCGACAACGCGGTGACCGGCCTTGATTGCATTTCTGAGACGAGTCAGATAATCTGCGATTGGATCTGTCATAATTGTTTTGTTGTTAAATTAATCCCGCCTTTCGGGACAATATTTAATAATTGATTTATTCTATATCATCCAACCAAGGCTATCCTATCCCTTGCGCATCCCTTGCCTATCCCTTGCTGTTTTTCGCGAGTGTATCGCGGGTGTATCGCGGGTCGAACGCGGGCTTTGCGGGGGTAAGATGCACCTTGTCAGACAACATTTCTTAAGATTACCAGCTGGCTTTCTTCACTCCCGGGATAAGGCCTTTGGAAGCCATCTCGCGGAACTGAATACGGCTCAAGCCGAATGCACGCATGTAGCCTTTGGGACGGCCCGTGATTTTGCAGCGGTTGTGCAAACGAACAGGGCTGGCGTTCTTGGGCAGAGCCTGCAGGCCTTCGTAGTCACCATCCTTGAGGAGTTGTGCGCGCTTGGCAGCGTACTTAGCGCACAATGCAGCGCGTTTCACCTCGCGGGCTTTCATTGATTCTTTTGCCATAGTCTGTTACTTTTTGAATGGTAATCCAAACTCACGGAGCAGCGCGAAGCCCTCTTCGTCGGTCTGAGCGGTGGTCACGAAAGTGATGTTCATACCGAGCAGTTTGGTGATGTTATCAATGTTGATTTCAGGGAAGATGATTTGCTCCTGGATGCCGAGGGTATAGTTGCCACGGCCGTCCATCTTGCTGTCAATACCCTTGAAGTCGCGGATACGAGGCAGAGCCACGCGCACGAGACGCTCCAAGAATTCGTACATACGCTCGCCGCGGAGGGTGACACGCACGCCGATAGGCATTTTCTTACGAACCTTGAAGTTAGCGATATCCTTCTTAGAGACGGTAGCAACGGCTTTCTGACCGGAGATAAGGGTCATCTCTTGTTGAGCGACGTCGATAATCTTCTTGTCAGCCACAGCCTCTCCCAGACCTTGATTGAGGACAATCTTGGTGAGTTTCGGGCACTGCATCACTGTAGTGTAGTTGAACTCCTTCATCAGGATAGGCACGATGCGCTCCTGATAATCTTGTTTTAGACTTGCTGTATTCATTGTTAGATCTCTTTACCGGATTTTTTACTTACACGGACGAGTTTGCCATCCTTCTCGATACGGCCTACGCGTACGGGTTTGCCGTTCTCAACGGGGTTGAGGTTGGAGATATGGATAGGAGCCTCCTGTTTTACGATACCCCCTTGCGGGTTCTTAGCACTGGGTTTGGTACTCTTGGATACCATATTGACACCCTCTACGATAGCACGTTGTTTCTCAACGAGCACTTCCAGCACGCGGCCGGTCTTGCCCTTAGAAGCACCTGCGTTTACGTAAACGATATCACCCTTCTTAATATGTAACTTTGCCATATTAGTTGTAGAATTTGATGATTAAAGCACTTCAGGTGCCAGAGAAATAATTTTCATGTTCGTTTGACGCAACTCACGTGCCACGGGGCCGAAGATACGCGAACCGCGGAGTTCACCCGCATTGGAGATGAGCACGCATGCGTTGTCATCGAAGCGGATATAACTGCCATCAGCGCGGCGAACCTCTTTCTTGACGCGCACAACGATAGCGCGGCTGACGGTACCATCCTTGATGTCGGAGGAGGGTATAACGCCCTTGACAGCGACAACGATAGTATCACCAAGGGTAGCGTAACGCTTCTTGGTTCCGCCCAGAACGCGGATGCACAATGCCTCTTTGGCACCGGAGTTGTCCGCAACGGTCAGTCTTGATTCTTGCTGTATCATAATTACTTAGCCCTTTCGATAATTTGAGTTAAACGCCAACGAACAGTTTTGCTCAAAGGACGAGTTTCCATAATGCGTACGGTGTCGCCGATTCCGCACTCGTTCTTCTCGTCATGAACATGGAACTTGCGAGTCTTATTGACAAACTTGCCATAGATAGGGTGTTTCTCTTTCCACTTAACGGCAACGACGATAGTCTTGTCCATCTTGTTGGAAACGACAATACCCTGACGCTCTTTTCTTAGATTTCTTGTTTCCATTTCACTTTCGTTTTTACTTGGTTAATTCTCTTTGACGGAGCACAGTTGCAAGGCGAGCGATAGTTTTACGAGCCACCTTAATCTGCAACGGATTGTCAAGCGGAGAGATGCTGTGGTTCAGTTTCATACGAACGAGAGCCTCTTTCTCGGAGACGAGACGCTCTTGAATCTCAGCAGTCGTTAATTCTTTAATTTCAGCTACTTTCATAATCCTACTTATACATTTTGGGTTGGGTCGTAATCACGTCTTACGACAAATTTGGTTGTGATAGGAAGTTTCTGCGCTGCCAGGCGAAGAGCCTCTTTAGCTACTTCGTAGGGAACACCATCGACTTCGAAGATGATACGTCCGGGTTCCAATGGAACTACGAATCCCTCAGGAGCACCTTTACCTTTACCCATACGGACATCCAAAGGCTTCTTGGTGATTGGTTTATCGGGGAAGACGCGAATCCATACTTGACCTTGACGTTGCATGTAACGGGTTACTGCAACACGGGCTGCTTCGATTTGACGGCCTGTCAACCAGATGGTACCAAGCGATTTGATACCGAATGAGCCGAATGCCAACTCATGGCCGCGTTGTGCATTGCCTTTGATACGGCCTTTTTGCGAGCGGCGGAATTTCGTTTTCTTTGGTTGTAACATAACTGTAATCTACAAATCGGGTTTAACTTATTGTTTTTTGTTTCTGCGGAAACCACCACGACGGTCATCACGACGATCACGGCGATCGCCACGAGGTCCGCCTTCCTGCTTCTGGGTGAAGTTGGGAGCAAGGTCTTTCTTGCCATAAACCTCACCGCGGCAGATCCAAACCTTTACGCCGATGATACCTACCTTGGTGAGAGCACCCACGTGGCAGTAGTCAATGTCGGCACGGAGAGTGTGGAGCGGAGTACGTCCCTCTTTGTACATCTCCTTGCGCGCCATTTCGGCACCGTTCAGACGACCGCTGACCTGCACCTTGATACCCTCGGCACCCATACGCATGGTGGATGCGACAGCCATCTTGACAGCACGGCGGTATGCAATCTTGCCCTCGAGTTGGCGGGCGATTTTGGTAGCCACGATGGTGGCATCCAATTCGGGACGCTTAACCTCGAAGATGTTGATTTGCACATCCTGTTTGGTGATTTTCTTCAGTTCCTCTTTCAATTTGTCAACCTCTTGTCCACCCTTACCGATGATGAAACCGGGGCGAGCAGTGCAGACAGTGACAGTTACAAGTTTCAGAGTACGCTCGATGACGATACGCGAAATACTAGCCTCAGCCAAGCGGGCATTCAGATACTTGCGGATTTTGGTATCCTCAAGAATGGTATCTCCGTAGTTTTTTCCGCCATACCAGTTGGAATCCCAACCACGAACAATACCCAGGCGGTTACTAATTGGATTAATTTTCTGTCCCATTGTTGATTACTTTGCTTCGTTAGTATTTTTGGTATCTACAAATACGGTAATATGGTTGGAGCGTTTGCGAACACGGTAGCCGCGACCTTGAGGAGCGGTCAGAAGACGCTTGAGCATCATGCCACCGTCAACCATAATGTTAGTTACATACAGAGTCTCCGAGTCAGCCTTCTTGCCGGTCTTGGTTTCCCAGTTGGCAATAGCGGACTTCAGGAGTTTCTCGAGAGCGCGCGAAGCCTCTTTGGTAGAGAAATGCAGCGCACCCAGTGCACGGTTCACTTCCATTCCACGAATCATGTCAGCAACAAGGCGCATCTTGCGTGGAGAGGTAGGAACGTTGTTAAGCTTAGCAAAATATTGGCTCTTGCGGGCCTCTTTCATTGCTTCGGCTGTATTATGTTTTCTAGCACCCATTTTGAATTCTAAAGTTTAATTTGTTGTTTGAATGATTCAATGGATTATCTGTTTCCTGAGTGCCCGCGGAAGGTACGAGTAGGAGCGAATTCGCCCAACTTGTGCCCCACCATATTCTCGGTGATGTACACAGGAATGAACTTGTTTCCATTGTGAACTGCAATAGTATGACCTACGAAATCAGGAGAGATCATAGATGCGCGGCTCCAAGTCTTGACAACATCTTTCTTGCCCGACTCATTCATAGCCAACACCTTGTTCTCCAACTTTACGTTGATAAACGGTCCTTTTTTCAATGAACGACTCATAATTTCTCCAGATTTAACAGGTTATTTCTTTCTTCTTTCAATGATGTATTGGTTGCTCTGGTTCTTCGGATGACGAGTCTTGTAACCCTTAGCCAACAAGCCCTTGCGTGAACGCGGGTGTCCACCGGAAGCACGACCTTCACCACCACCCATTGGGTGATCTACAGGGTTCATGGCAACACCACGGTTGCGCGGACGACGTCCCAACCAGCGGCTGCGACCAGCCTTGCCGCTCTTCTCCAGTGCGTGGTCGCTGTTGCCAACGACACCTACGGTAGCCTTGCATGCTGCCAATACCTTGCGGAGTTCACCTGAAGGCAACTTGATGATTGCATACTTGTCCTCGCGAGAAGAGAGTTGTGCAAACACGCCTGCCGAGCGAACCATAGCAGCGCCCTGTCCCGGACGCAACTCAATGTTGTGAATCAGCGTTCCGAGAGGAATGTTAGCCATAGGAAGAGCATTTCCCACTTCAGGAGCAACGTTTTCTCCTGACATCACTGTTTGACCTACTTGCAGTCCGTTAGGTGCAAGAATATAACGTTTCTCGCCATCAGCATAGAAGAGGAGTGCGATACGTGCCGAGCGGTTAGGATCGTACTCAATCGTCTTTACAATAGCGGGTACACCATCTTTGTTACGTTTGAAGTCAATTACACGATATTTCTGCTTGTGTCCGCCGCCGATGTAACGCATGGTCTCTTTACCAACATGGTTACGACCACCCGTCTTGCGCTTGCCGAACACAAGAGATTTCTCTGGTGCACTTGCGGTAATTGTCTCAAATGCGCCAATAACTTTGTGTCTTTGCCCCGGTGTAGAGGGTTTTAATTTACGTACAGCCATTTTTAGATATTGCTATAAAAATCGATTGTTTCACCTTCTTTCAATGTCACGATAGCCTTCTTGTAAGCCTGTTGAGCACCGCGGAGCAGACCGCTCTTGGTGTAACGCTGCTTAACTTTGGGAGCCACCACGAGGGTGTTGACATCCACTACCTGTACATTGTACATTTCCTCAACAGCCTTCTTGATTTGCACCTTGTTGGCGTCGCGGACTACACGAAAACCATAGCGGTTGAACTTTTCGCCTGCGGCGGTCATCTTCTCAGTGACGATTGGTTTAAGAATAATTGCCATAGTTGTAACCTCCTTATGCGTTAAAAGTTGCCTCGATAGCAGGAACGGCGTTCTCAACGATAACCACTGCGTTCGAGTTCATGATTGCGTATGTATTCAGTTCGTTAACCGTCACCACGTTGGTGCGTTGGATGTTGCGAGCGGACTTGAGAACCTCTGCATTGTTCTCTGCGAGCACGAAGAGCACTTTCTTGTCAGCCACTTTGAGGTTGTTCATTACCTCAACCATAGCCTTGGTCTTGGGAGCCTCGAACTGCAAAGCATCCACTACGATGATTTGACCGTTTTGAGCACGCAGACTGAGGGCGCTACGGCGAGCCAGTTGTTTCACTTTCTTGTTGAGTTTGAAACTATAGTCACGGGGAACGGGACCAAAGATGGTACCACCACCTACGCGAACCGGCGACTTCAAATCGCCCGGACGTGCACCTCCGCCGCCTTTCTGACGACCAAGTTTGCGTGTAGAGTGAGCGTTCTCGCTACGTTGTTTAGCCTTTGCCGTACCCTGACGATTGTTAGCCAGATATTGCTTTACATCCAAATAGATGGCGTGGTCGTTAGGCTCGATAGCGAAGACAGCGTCATTGAGAACTACCTTCTTGCCGGTCTCTTGTCCGGCCATATTCAAAATACTAAGTTCCATACCTCTTATTTGTTAATAGTAACGATTGAATTTTTAGCACCCGGGATACTGCCCTTGACCATAATCAAGTTGTACTCGGGAATTACTTTGAGCACTACAAGGTTTTGTACTGTAACGCGGTCAGTACCCATGTGACCACCCATACGTGTACCCGGGAAGATACGACTCGGGTATGCGCAAGCACCAACAGAACCTGGGGCACGCAGACGGTCGTCCTGACCGTGTGTGGACTGACCCACACCGCCGAAGCCGTGACGCTTTACAACACCTTGGAAACCTTTACCTTTCGATACACCAATGATGTCCACGTAGGAGTTCTCCTCGAACATGTCCACAGTCAGTGTGTCGCCCAATTTAAGTTCTTGTTCGAAACCGTTGAACTCAGCGAGGTGGCGCATAGGTTGAACGCCTGCAGCCTTGAAGTGACCTGCCTCAGCCTTGTTGGTGTGCTTCTCGCTCTTGGGCATGAAACCTACCTGAACAGCCTGATAGCCGTCTTTCTCCACAGTCTTCAGTTGCGTAACAACGCAAGGACCTGCCTCGATAACGGTGCATGGGATATTCTTGCCATCAGCACCGAAAACGGATGTCATTCCGATTTTTTTACCTAATAATCCTGGCATTTTTGCTGTGATTAAAATGTTGTTTATTAATTACTTTCACTCTCGCCCGCGGGGTGACCCATTCACCCGTAGATTACTCGGTCCCTAACCGCGGGAAGTGACTTTGTTTTACAATTTTGCCCTTACTTACAAATTGTAATGATTAGACCTTAATCTCTACTTCCACACCGCTGGCGAGTTCCAACTTCATCAGTGCCTCTACCGTTTTCTGGTTGGAGCCGTAGATGTCAATCAGACGCTTGTAACTCGACAACTCGAATTGCTCGCGACTTTTCTTGTTTACGAACGTCGAACGGTTTACCGTGAAGATACGCTTGTGGGTTGGCAATGGAATAGGACCACTGACTACTGCACCTGTAGAGCGTACGGTCTTCACAATCTTCTCTGCTGACTTGTCAACCAGGTTGTGGTCGTACGATTTCAGTTTAATACGAATTTTCTGACTCATTTTTTTGTTTGTTTTTGTTTGTTTTACTTGTCCTTGTGGCGCTTGCACACCCAAAGAGTCATTTGCTTGGATGACTCACGCCGTCAGGGTTAATTGCTTTGTTTCCGCCTCCTTACACGCCAATGTCGCGCGAGCGTATGAGAACACCTTACGGGCATAACGCCACGGGGCTGTCTTCGCTTCGCCGACATATATTATATAAAGTACGCGGGTGCGTGCACGCCTGCACGCGTGAGTGAGGAGGTTTGAGGTGCGGAGCGGCCCTTTTTGCCCTGCCCTTTCGAACATTCACTCGTTCTACTTTATCTGCTAAGGTGTGGTGCCGACGGTATTGCCGGCACCGCACCATTAGTTTCTTATACCAAGTCTGCACGTCCGCCGCACTCGGTCAGCACAGCCTTGGCAATGCTGCTCGATACAGGAGCGTAGTGCGAGAACTCCATACTGCTCGTTGCGCGACCGGAAGTGATGGTACGCAGAGCGGTTACATAACCGAACATCTCGCTCATCGGTACCTTAGCTTTCACGACACGTGCGCCGGTACGTGCGGTGTCCATACCCTCTACTTGTCCACGGCGCTTGTTCAAGTCGCCGATGACGTCACCCATACTCTCTTCGGGAGTAACAACCTCCACCTTCATGATAGGCTCCATCAGAACAGGTTTAGCCTTGACGCAAGCATTCTTGAATGCCATCTGCGCGCAGATTTCGAATGACAACTGGTCAGAGTCAACGGGGTGGAAACTACCATCAATAACCGTTACTTTCAGCGTATCTACGGGGTAACCGGCAAGGACACCGTTCTTCATTGCAGACTCGAAGCCCTTCTGGATAGAAGGAATATACTCCTTGGGGATATTACCACCCTTGACCTCATTGATAAACTGCAATCCGTTGCCTTCAAAGTCTTCGTCAGCAGGTTCAACGCGAACTATCATATCAGCGAACTTACCACGACCACCAGACTGTTTCTTGTAAACCTCGCGCAGTTCGACCGGTTGCGAGATAGCCTCGCGGTATGCCACTTGCGGACGACCTTGGTTGCACTCCACCTTGAACTCACGTTTCAGACGGTCGATAATAATCTCCAAGTGCAACTCACCCATACCCGAGATGACAGTCTGACCTGTCTGCTCGTCGGTCTTAACGGTGAATGTCGGGTCTTCCTCAGCCAACTTCTGCAGACCTACGCCCAGTTTGTCGAGGTCAGCCTGGCTCTTCGGCTCTACCGATACACCAATCACAGGTGCGGGGAAGTCGATAGACTCCAATACGATAGGTTTGTCCTCAGCGCAGAGGGTATCACCGGTACGAATATCCTTGAAACCTACACCTGCTCCGATATCACCGGCGGCAATAAAGTCAACAGGATTCTGGTGGTTGGAGTGCATCTGGAAGATACGGCTGATACGCTCTTTCTTGCCAGAACGCGGGTTATAGACATACGAACCTGCCTCCAACTTGCCGCTATACACGCGGAAGTAGCAGAGACGGCCCACATACGGGTCAGTGGCAATCTTGAATGCCAATGCGCAAAGCGGGTCATCGTCACTCGGCTTGCGGCTGATAGGCTCGTCCGTACGGGGATCCACGCCATCCACCTCGGGAGTATCCAACGGGCTCGGCAGGTAAGCGCAGACTGCATCAAGCATCGTCTGCACACCTTTGTTCTTAAAGGACGAACCGCAGATAACAGGGAAGATGTGCATTGCGATGGTGCCCTTGCGGATAGCAGCGCGAATCTCTTCCTCCGTGATGGTGGACGGGTCGGAGAAATACTTCTCCATCAGCGCATCGTCGAACTCAGCGCAGGTGTCCAGCATCTTGTCGCGCCACTCCTGAGCCTCTTCGAGCAGGTTGGCAGGAATCTCTTCCTCCACGTACTCAGCACCCATCGTCTCGTCGTGCCACAGGATAGCCTTCATCTTCACCAGGTCAACCACGCCCTTGAATGTCTCTTCGCACCCGATAGGGATTTGAATAGGGCAAGGGGTAGCACCCAGCACATCTTTGATTTGGCGGACCACATCAAAGAAGTTGGCACCCGAGCGGTCCATCTTGTTCACGTAGCACAGACGTGGTACGTGATACTTGTCAGCCTGGCGCCATACGGTCTCCGACTGCGGCTGTACGCCACCTACGGCGCACAATGCCATCACAGCACCGTCCAGAATACGCAGCGAACGCTCTACCTCTACGGTAAAGTCCACGTGCCCCGGAGTGTCAATCAGGTTGATTTTGTACTTATTACCGAGATAAGTCCAATATGTAGTCGTAGCAGCAGAAGTGATGGTGATACCGCGCTCCTGCTCTTGCTCCATCCAGTCCATTGTGGCTGCACCGTCATGTACCTCACCTATTTTGTGAGTCAGACCGGTGTAGAACAATATACGTTCCGAAGTAGTCGTCTTACCGGCATCGATGTGCGCCATGATACCGATGTTTCTGTTCAGTTTTAAGTCGTGCTTTGCCATTTTCTAATAGTCAAATATGTCGTTTTTTGTACCTAATCCAAGCGACATTAGAAACGGAAGTGCGCAAAAGCACGGTTGGCCTCTGCCATGCGGTGCATATCCTCTTTACGCTTGAAGGCACCACCCTGGTTGTTGTAGGCGTCCATGATTTCCGCTGCCAATTTCTCCGACATCGAATGACCGCCACGCTTGCGGGCAAAGGCAATCATATTCTTCATTGAAATCGACTCTTTGCGGTCAGCACGAATCTCGGTAGGTACCTGGAATGTAGCACCACCGATACGCTTCGACTTAACCTCAACCAACGGGGTAATGTTGCTCAGAGCCTGCTTCCAGATTTCAAGTGCGGACTTCTCCTCGCTTTTCATCTTGTTGCCAACAGTCTCCAAGGCGGTGTAGAACACGCCGTAAGCGGTATTTTTCTTACCGTCAAGCATAAGGTGGTTTACAAACTTAGCCACCATCACCTCACCGTAAACCGGATCCGGCAGAATCACACGTTTCTTTGGTTTTGCTTTTCTCATTGTTGTTTTAGTTTTTGTTTGTTTGGCTGTCTATCGCTTCAGGGCTTCATTTTCAAATTTTCAAATTCTCGAATTACCGCCCTTACTCAACCGATCAACCCATTTGAATCTGTCCCAACGTATGGAACTTTTAGTTAGTTTTTGTCAGTTTCAGAACTTATCACTTCTTTGCTTTCGGGCGTTTAGCGCCATACTTGCTTCGACGTTGCAAGCGGTTAGCCACACCGGCGGTATCCAGTGTACCACGAACAATGTGGTAACGTACACCGGGAAGGTCTTTCACACGGCCACCACGTACCATTACGATACTGTGCTCCTGCAAGTTATGACCCTCGCCAGGAATATACGCGTTCACCTCCTTCTGGTTCGTCAGACGAACACGAGCCACCTTACGCATTGCGGAGTTAGGCTTTTTGGGAGTTGTTGTGTAAACACGTACACATACGCCACGACGTTGCGGGCAACTGTCCAATGCGGGACTTTTGCTCTTGTCGATAAGTTCTGCTCTTCCTTTTCTAACTAATTGTTGAATTGTAGGCATTGTAACTTGTTTAATTTGTTTATTATTATTACTTTACTGCTCTCTCACGTGCGTGTATATGCGCACAAGGCGCACTAATCGCGAAAAAGCGTACAAAGGTACTGCTTTTCTGCGACATACACAAATGTTTCTGCAAAAAATCGCACTTTTCCCGCTCTTTTTCTGCAAATTACGTCGAAGCAGGGCTTTATCACCCCACTCTACTCATCTCCGCCTCGCAACCCCATCCCTCGATTAAAGTTTCAGGAATACCCCTATCAACCAAACAGAAACCCCACAAAAACACCCATCTTTTTCCTCTCCGCACAAGTCCATCCCCTCCCGTACATTCCTCCATTTCACACAAAACGCGCCCACTTCCCCATTTTACAAATCGACTGCAAAGATAATACAAAATCGTCCCAAATCCAAATTTTTCTGCATTATTTTTGCATTTTCTCTGTAAGTCGGTGATAATCAACAGCGCAAAAATCACCGTTTTCATCACTTCTCCTCACATCTTTCTCCAAAAACATTCAGTTTCCCCGTCAACCATTACATTCTCCGTTAATCACCGCCAATGAGCCGTTAAGGCATTGTCGGGTACAAGGCTCCATTAAAGACCATATAAATACCCATTAAAAACATTGACAACCACATAATTATCAGCGAATTAGCCACCAATTCACCTGCCTGCTCTCCATGCGCGGAAATGCCCGAAGTAGCCACGATAGGATTGCCATGACTGCCATATCCGCTGCCACTGTCCGGAATAGTGCAATGATTCCAAGACCTCCCCACCCCCTCCAAAGGAGGGGCTACATATAAGACGACGCAAGCCGCGTCGTCTCCCGATGTATTGTCTTCCAAGCACTGCATCGTCCTGCGCAACCGCGCCCATATCCGCCAACGCCATACTCCACTCGCGGCAACGGCGGCGGAACTTGGCTACCGTGCGGTGCGTACAATGCCGATAGTACGGGTATATCAACGCCCCGAGAAACTCCAATGCAGGCACATCGCGCTGCCTGAGGGGCAGACTGACGGGCTGCAAGACAATCTTGTCCGGGTGCAGCATCATGCCCATCGTCTGCAAGAACCGCCCGATAGGCTCTATCAGCGACCGCAACCCCTCGCGCGAGGCGTCCACGATATAGAAATCGTCCACATACCGACCGTAGTGCCGCATACCGAGCGTGTCCGTCACATACCTGTCCAGCACATTCAGATAGATATTCGAGAACAACTGCGAGGTCAAATCACCTATCGGCAATCCTACCCCTTCGGGCGAGTGCCATAGCGACTTGGACGGCGGCAGCCCTGCCCAATCGCGCCGCGAGCCACGCAACCGGCAATCGGTCAGCGGGTCCTTCGTGCATATCAAGTCCGTCAGCCAGCCCACCAACTCCGCCTGCTCCGCCGTCACACCCGCCTCATGTTGCCAACCGCGCAACATATCTTGTACCCGCTGCCGCAGTTGCGCACGCGGAATACTCATAAAATACCCCTGCAAGTCCAACTTCAGCACATACGCCCGCCGCGTGTAGTTGGCTGATACGGAGCGGATATGGTGCTCCAGCCGCTCTATGCCGAACAGCGTACCTTTGCCCACACGGCACGAATACGAGTCATAGACAAAATGCCTGTCGCAGTATGCCGCCACATAGTTGTAGTACAGGTGGTGCACCACGCGGTCGCGGAACGACGAGGCGAACACCTCCCGTTTCTTGGGGTCGCTGATGATAAAGCATATAGACGATGACGGGCGATAGGTGCGGTCGCGCAGTTCTTCATAGAGCGTGATGAGGTTGTGCTCCAAATCCAACTCAAACTCCAACTGCGAGTGGGTCTTGCGTTTGTGCCGCCGTGCATCGTAGTAAGCGCGGAAGAGGTCAGACAGCAGGGTATCTCCACCCCCTGCACGGAAAGAAGACTTCCCTTGCCCCTTCACAGAGGGGGCAGGGAAGTCGATTGTCAATTGAGTAAAGTCTTGGACGAGGCGCACCGAGAAGCCGTTGTAGCGATTGTTGTTGTTCTGCGGGTTGAGGTTGTTGTCGTTGAAGTTCAGGTGGTACGCGTTGTTGCTATTGTTCGCCGTACTTGACCAATAGTTGCCGTTGTTCTGCACATTGTTCACGTCCTGACCGTTACGGTTGCCCGCAGCCGGGAGCCTCAAATACAAGTAGTCGCTGATTAAAAGATGAAAGACAAGTGCCCCTGTTATAGCACAACCGAGGCGATGTTTATCCTAACCTTGTTGTCTCATCTGATGCAGAGTGTGGTCTTCTGCAATAGACCGCCCCCGCGTAAAGACACACGGTGTCACCATGCGCGGACTACTGATTTTACTATTCACTCTGCCGTATATCCCGGGTAGAGACTACACGGCACTCCGGAAATGCAATTGACAAAGTATAGCAATCATCCGAACAAATCGGAGTGTGTGCCTGTATCAATCAGTATCAGCACCAACTCATCATCGTGCTGTTCCCACACCAGCAACCAATCCGGTTGGATATGGCACTCCCACAGGTTGGCGTATTTCCCTACCAGTTTATGAGGTTTGTATTGTGCGGGGAGAGTCCCTGTCTCGGACAATATCCTTAACACTTCGGTGAGAAATGCCGGGTCAAGCCCACGTTTCAGACAGCGTTTATAGGCTCGCTTGAATGAACCTTTCACCCTAATCTCGTATTGCATACACTACGAGTTTAAGTAGTCCATCAATGCATCTACAGACTTAAATGTCTGCAGATTTCCCTTCCTCACATCCTCTATAGCCAAATCCAACTCCGTTTTTCTTTCCTTGCGGACAGGGGGTGTTTTGGCGGCAGGTACACGCATTACCTGCCAACCCATATTCTCGGAGAGGCGCTTCAAGAAACGTGCATCCGCATTGGGCAGGGTTACACGAAAGGTGCTTTGAATACCTGTTGTTTCCATAATTATTCCTTTTTCTTTCTCGCCGCAAAGTTACTGCTTTTCAAACATATCTGCAAGAGCATGCTACATTTTGGGGGACGATGCTATGCATGGGAGACGACAGCCGAAAGGCACCAAGTATGGGGAGGTGCGCCTGCGGCGCAGACGACGCGAGCCGCATCGTCCCCCAATACATCGTCTCTTTGTTGAGCCCCATCCCTAAGGGTAAAGGAAATACCTCTTTCTTGCGTATTAACTATCACATACTATTAACCCGACTCATTGTCGGGTTAATAGTATGTGATTAGTATGTGATTAGTATGACATTAGTATGTGATTAAGCCGTCTATGTCAGAACAATCAGGTATCCATGTCAAGAGATCGCCCCGCTTTTTCTTGTGGGGTATCGATCCCCACAAGAAAAAAAGCAGTATCGGCACCTGTCAGCCAGCCCTGCGGGACAGGCTGACAATTTACAAATCTTGGACGAGGCGCACCGAGAAGCCGTCGTAGCGATCGCCGCTGTACTGCGGGTATAGGAAGTCGTCGTAGAAGCCCAGGCGGAACGCGTAGTTGCTATTGATCGCCGTACTTGACCAATAGTAGCCGTAGCTCCGCACATCGTACACGTCCTGACCGCTACGGTAGCCCGCAGCCGGGAGGAATACAGCACCGATAGCCTGCAAGGTACTCCACTGCTCCGATGTATAGGTGTTGGTACTCCAACTATTCGCCTTCGGCGTCCAAGAGATGGATGCGGGTCTGGAGAAATTATCGGGCAATATGATTACCCCGTACACTCCGTTCACAGTTGCTTGTGACCAAAGATATTGAGCATTGGTGCGGCTATTGAACAGATAGTTCCATTCACCGCTTGTCAGAGTGCGCCACAAGCCCGCTTTGTTGCCACCATTGCTGATAGCATTGTACACTCCCCAATCGTAATTGGCACTTGAACCTGTAAGATTGCGGTCGGACATATTGTATGAAGGACCATAACCATACGTATTCTTGGAAGCGTCCAAATAGGTATAATCCCAACCACACTCACCTGTAATAGGCTGCATTTCACAATTCTGAGTACTATCTGTCTTGATTTTATTCAAATCCATTGTACTTGTTGCCCAAGGTTGATAGTTCATTGCAAGAGGGTCATTTGCTGTATTATTGTACCCGCTTGTACCCCAACCGAAGAGGTCTATCCAACCGTCATAAGTGGCAGAAATATTGGAATTTGCTTCTCCAATATAGTCTGTTTGGTTCTCGGCAAAACGCCATGTATTGGTACTTGCTTGGTATTGGAGATTGCCTTTGGAGAAAGATACCTGTTTACTTGAGGATACAGAAAACTTGCCCACAAGGCTACCTTCTGTACCCGTACTGCCGCCACCGGCATTTCCTTTCTCGGGCGTGGTATATACAATCTCATCACCATACGCCGTACCTGACGCATTGACAGCATACGCACGCAGATAGTATTTGGTTTGTTCAGTCAGCCCCGTTGCTGTAATAGAGAATGTGCCAGTTCCTTTACCTGCTTTGGCTACATTATCAGAGGTTGTAGGCTCTGTGTGCGTAGCATAGCAGATACCGCGCTCGGTGATAGCATCATAGTCGCTGAAACGCACTGTACCGCTAAGAGCCAATGAATTGTAGGTGGCGTGCGTAACGGCATTGGTGGTAACAATAGCCACACCGCTACCGCACACATCTATATACACTGTGTCTTTGATTGTGTTCGTGACAGTGTCATGCACCACGTACATCGTGCTGCGCGGCATAATCAGGTAGAGCGTATCACCCTCCATCATACCGTTCATGTCGTAGGTCATGCTGTCTATACTTGCGATAGGATGACCATACAGCACCTTACCGTTGAGCCAAACCACTTGATTGGTTTGCGCCGTGGCAAAAGCACAAGTCAGTGCCATTGCCAAAAAGAAGAGTACTTTCTTCATTGTCTTAGTATTTTATTGTTTTATGAATTGAAATACACCATTTTGCACCAACAGCAAGTATGTACCCGCAGGCAAGTGCGAGACATCTATCGTAGCGGAACCCTCATATAGCGGGGCGGTCAGCAGGAGTTCCCCTTGCAGGGCATAGATGCGGACAAGGTCGCCCTCTGCGTGCCGCACCATCAGTTGCCCTTGCGTAGGATTGGGATATGCCACCACTGTGGTTGTCGTGTTTTCCGCAGGTGAGATGTCTGCCGGCAGTTGGTCTCTGCTGTAGTCCACACTCCGGATTTTGGCAAGTGCCTCGTGGTACACCATATACCCTGTGCGGTCAAAGACATAGAGAGAATCTCCACGATACACCGCCTTGCCCACGGAGACAAGGGCTGTTTGCATAGCATTGCCTGTGAGCGGGTGGATAGTCAAGTACTTTGCCATGAGCGGTAAACTACATAGCAGAGACAGTAGTAAAATTGCTTTTTTCATTGGTTCTTATATTTTTAGTTGTTATCTATTTACTGCTTCGGATTTGGGGACGACGCTCTGGGGGACGACGCGTCGTCCCCAATGCCCCTACTTAGGAGAGGTTAGGGAGGTCTGTTGGTACTTTCTCCATTGTTCCAGATGCTCGTCCACGTTCTCCAAGTCGAAGGCTATCTGGGCGTAACGGTTGGTGGACAGTTGCTTGCTGTCGTGCAAGATACGGTAGTACAGTCTCACCTCGACCAACAACTCCAACGCCTCTGTGATATACTGCACTTTCTTCTGACGGTCTGCCTCTTTGTTGGTGCGGTACACCAAGACCTCTATGCGGAACAGCCGCTTCTTCATATCCTCGCCCAACGAATAGCGATAGTCCTTCGTCAGACGTTTGCATACGTCCAACGTGGTCAGCAGCACATCATATACCGCTTTGAACACCGGCAAGTTATCATACGTTGTAGGCATCAGGTTATTTACGATTTACGAATTTACGATTTGCAAATTTATGTACGATTTGCTATTTCCTTTATCTCAGCCACAAAGTTCATGCACTCGATGGGCGTGCTACGTTCCAAGGGGAAAGCACGTATCCTGTCCAACAGCCGCTGTATATCGTTGCAGCCCGCTTGCCGCGCGGTGTCACTACTTTTCCCGTCTTCGCTATGCACTACCGGTTTGCTTTCCCGCAAAGGCAACGATGCTTTCCACGCTGCATAATCCTGCTCTGTGAAAGCCGCCGCCTCGCCCTGCACCTTGCACAGTATCTCATTGCCGGCAGGTTGTACGTCGGGGAAGTACTTACTCAGGCTCTGTGCCGGAAAGCCGACACTCACCACCTCCTGCCCTATGCGCTTGATGAGTTTCCTGGTAGGCTTGAAACCGAACATACGATGCAGTATGTATGCCGACTGCTCATAGCCCCGCCAGAACAGCCCCTCGCGCAGGAGCAGAATGCCAGTGGCAGCGTGTTGCTTGATGAGTATTTGCGAATAGTTCATATTAGACCTCCCCAACAGCGTAAGCGCCTCCATAGGAGGGGCTTATATTGACGATGCGGCTCACGTCGTTGCAAACACAGCGTCGTCCCCCAAGGCTCCGTCTCCTCATTTTTGTCAAAGAACACATACAAAGAAAAGGCTCATATTTCCCCTCTACCGAGTGGAGAAACATGAGATTATGAGCCGTACGCACCCCTCGCGAATAGATACGCCCAAAGAAGCCAAAATACGCGCTATGCCCGCCGCATGTGTGTGTGTGTGTAGGTAAGGTGATAGAGAACAGAGGGTAGAGGACAGAGAGTAGAGAATAGAGAACAGAGTAGCCCCCGCAACATAACGGGGAGCCATTGCATTGCTCCCGAAAGATACAGATATGTCCGCTTGGTTATTTAACATTCCTATATTAGTTTGCACATACAAGCCTTTCGCCTGCAAAATTACAACAATTATTGCAACTGCGCAAATCAATTGTTATTTCAGTCATTATTCTGCGGTCGTTCTATCAAGAAACGGCGCAACAGGAAGGTGGTGAAAACACAATGGAAGATTAAAGTTTTTTATCAAAACGCCCTCCATACTATCTAAAGTACTGTCAATCTTGCGTTTAAGCATAAGTCATCACATTTTTCCATATGTTTAAGTGCTCGAAAATCACATTTTTCCATACATATTCGTATGTCGAAATCACATTTTTCCACCGCAAAGGTAGTACAAAACGATGATATTTGCAAATAGAGATACATAGAACAGTGTATTTTTCATTTTGTCACACGCCACGCTACGGCACTCAAAGCACAGAATGCATCTGCCTTACGCTTCACGTCTCCCATGCAGCGGAATATACTTATATCCCGGGAACATCTATCGTTGCTAAGTCCTGAATTTTCTTGAAGGCGCTCTTAACGAGGGGATAGTAAGAGGATTTCACCCCATATAAGTGTATTTTGCCCCTGATTAGGAATATTTGTACCTTTGAGTATGGGCAAAAACCTATTTCTTGCAGTAGTCGGGCAAATGGGGTATCTTTGCAGAAAAGAAACTATATACTCTATATACGTAACTAAATAAAACCATATACGTAATGAAAAGTACAGACCATTATTTCACACTCATTCAAGAGGTGATACGGGGAAATTGGAATGCCCCGGCTTTGACGGATTATGACGGTGACCACTCGTACACCTACGGGCAAGTGGCAGAACAGGTAGCCCGTTTGGAACTGATGTTCGAGCATTTGGGAATCGGTGCGGGGGACAAGGTGTCGATATGCGGAAAGAACTGCTCGAACTGGGGTTTGGCTTTCGTTGCCGCACTGGCACACCGCTGTGTGGTAGTGAGCATTCTGCCCGATTTCACCACAGAGAGTATCCATGAGTTGGTACGTCACTCCGACTCGAAATTGCTATTCGTCAGTCCGGCTATTATGAAACGTCTAGACGCGGCACAGATGTCACAGTTAGTAAGTATTATATCGATAGACGACTTCTCTTCGGTGGCAGGACAAGCAGTTTCGCCCGATTTCATCGACACTTTGATGAAAGAGCGCTACCCGAAAGGGTTCAGTATCCGTGATGTGCATTATCCGACCGAAAACTTCGATGAATTGGCACTTATCAACTACACATCGGGTTCGACGGGTTCGCCCAAAGGTGTGATGCTGACACACAGAAGTCTGAGCGCGAATGTGGTGTACGGTCAGACAAATATCCCCAACCACCCCGGACAAAGTATCGTAAGCATACTGCCACTTGCGCACATGTTCGGTATGATGTTCGAGTTGCTGTACCAAATGGCAGGCGGTACACATATCAACTTTATCACACGCAATGTGACGGCTCCGATTATGCTCAAGGCGTTCCATGATGTGCAGCCTTACATGATTTTGACGGTGCCATTGGTGATAGAGAAGATATTCAAGAAGAGTATTTTCCCCGCCATCCAGAAGCAACCCGTGAAGACATTGTGGAATATGCCGCTGATTAACCGCCCTATCCGCCGCAAAGTGTACGACAAACTGATGAGTGCTTTCGGTGGCAAGTTGGAGATACTGATTATCGGAGGTGCTGCCCTCAACGGCGATGTGGAGAAGTGTCTGAAACAGATACATTTCCCCTATACATGCGGCTACGGAATGACCGAGTGCGGTCCGCTGGTGTGCTACGCGAACTGGCTCACGTATGCGATGAAATCGTGCGGACGTGTGGTTGACCACCTCGAATTGCGTGTGAACAGTGATAATCCATACGAGAAAGAAGGTGAGATACTATTGCGCGGTTCCGGCGTGATGTTAGGCTACTACAAGAACCAACAAGCGACAGAGGAAGCCTTTCTGGACGACGGCTGGATGCGTACGGGTGACGTGGGTGTGATTGACCACAAGGGCAATGTGTTCCTTCGCGGGCGCGTCAAAAACATGCTTCTCGGGTCAAACGGGCAGAACATCTACCCCGAAGAAATAGAAGACAAGTTGAACTCATTGGACGGCGTAGTAGAATCGGTGGTTGTAGAAAGGAACGGCAAATTGGTAGGGCTCGTGTTCCCCGATGCTTCCTTGGGTGACAAGGCGCAGATAGAGCAACTGATGAAAGAGAATCTGAAGCGTCTGAACGAGCAATTGCCCAACTATGCCAAGGTGGCAAGTATCGAGTTGGTGGAGCAAGAGTTCGAGAAGACTCCGAAGAAGTCGATAAAGAGGTTTATGTACAAATAAGAGACCTTCCCCAAGACTTCCCCAACCTCCTCAAAGAGGGGGCTCAATAAAAGATACAAGAGACTGCGGAACAGACCAAGTTCCGCAGTCTCTTGTTATGAAAGATGCTATTCAGATACTATTTAGGAGAGGGGTGTCCTGATAGCCATGTGCGGTATTCGTCCACAGAGAAATGCGTGTTGAGTAATTGCAAGTTGGCAGTTGTGATGCAAAGAAATTGCACACCATTTGCCGTAAGGATGGCGGCTACATCGGCGTTTTTCTGCAACAGGTCGGCGTACCATTCCGCTTCGTCCATGCTCTCGAAGCCCGACACTTGCAGAGCACTCTGCTCAGGTGCAAAGGAGGGTACCGCTTTCAAATCGAAGTCCTTAATCATAAACTGCGTGAAGTTGAACAATGCCACCTCATACAGTACCTGATTCAACAGTTTCTCGTCCTGTGGCATTACCAATATCACTAATGAAGGCTGCGTCCTGTCCGCGTCAAACTGTACCACAGTGTCCTGCGCCTGTTCCTCCACCTGCTCCGTAGCCCTGCGGTCCTGCAGCGAAGCCATCGTGCCACCCGTCTGACTCTCCATGCCTTGCCCCATCATAGCCAGCATATTCTTTGCCATAGCCCCCAGTTCACTCTCGGGGTAACGTGCCACCATGTCCCGCAGTTGCTCCACGAAGGCGTCCTGACCGTCTGTCTTTGCCACCGCGATGGCATTCAGAAACAGGAAGCGCGGCATTAGCGGGGTCAGCGGATAGTGCTCCTCGGCGTACACCTTGTTTGCTTTTACTGCATCAAAATGGCTCTGCGTGTATTCCTTGTAGGTCGCCTCATATAGTGAGTCCTGCTCCACAGCCATGTGGCGTAACCTGTCGAAATAATCGGGTTGCGATACTATCATCGCCTCGTTGGATTCGGGGAAAAGTGCCATTATCTGCTGCCTGTACTCCTCTGCGTCTGCGTCACGCTGCTCTTTCAAAGCCGTAAGGTATTGCATATAGTAGAGGTCCACCAATCGTTCCTCGCTCGGAAAGCGGCGGCAGAACTCCCGAAACGTCTCGTCACTCAACGCCGGGTCTCCCACTTTGTCGCGGTAGATATAGACCATATTATACAGCGCGTTTGCTATCAGCGTGTTGGACTGACGGAAATCCTCATCGGTCTTCGGTATTTGCTGCAGGTAATACTCGGGCTTGTGGTTGTCGGTCTCTTGCGGCACCTGTACTGTTGTCTTTGTGCTGTCCGCCCCGATGGAATCGGGAGAAAGTGCATCTTCATCGCCATCCTCTGGTGTATCCGTAAAAGTACTTGTGGCAGCCTTGCTCAACCGCCTCCAGTTGTCTTCCAGAGAGCGGTTGCCCCACTGCGTGCGGAATGTCTGTTTGCCTGAGCGTACCAACTGCGGGTTATAGAAATACCACGCGCCGCTGCCTGCGTTACCACCCAGCATGTTTGCCGTATTCACGCTGCGCGGACCGGCATCGTTCTCCGCTTCGCGCGCAGCCTGTTCGGCACGGGCTTTCTCTTCCTCCTCGGCACGAACCAAACGGGCTATGATACTGTCCACCACTACCCTCTGTTCCTCGGGTGTGAGCATCGCCAACCGTTGCAACGAGTCTTGCAACAGCACCGTATTGTATTCCACCACCAGTTCGTCCAGTGTCTCGGAACGCCGTTGAATGCGGGCATATTGTTCGCTTTCGGCAGAGATAATCTGTGCCGCTTCCTTGTAGCACGGACCTGCTTTGATGTAGTTGCGCCGGCTGTAGTAGATGTCACCCGCTGTGACAAGTACGGCGGCTTTGTTCAGACCGTTCTGCGTACTCTTTTCGATAGCCGACTCGTAGTATTCCAATGCTTTCACCGTGTCCCGATGTGCCAGATACACATCCCCGATAACGCCATATATCTGGTCTAACTTGTCCTTGTTCTTGTCCTGCTTTGCCATCTTGCTCAGTTCCTTGACGGCATTGGCACGGTTGTCGTCCAACTCTGCACGACGTAGCCGAGCGTTGAAGTCCATCTCGTTGGAGGGTTGCATTTTCAATACCTGGGTATAGGCATTGCGGGCGGCTTTCTTGTCGCCTTGTTGCTGATAGATTTGCCCGAGCACAAACTGGAAACGCGGACGGTTGCCGTTGCGTTTCTCCTCGGGCATGGCAATCTTGATGAAGGGTATCGCTTCCTTGTACTGCTTGGTTTTCAGCAGGATATCCGCACTCACCGCCGAGTATAGCGCAGTATGCTTGCGGTTCAGGTTATCCACCTGCACCTTGCTGAGAGCATCTTCCGCCTCGTACAGCCACCCCATCTCGCCGTATGCGCGTGCCACCCACAACTGACAACGAGCCACCATGTCTTTGTCGTTGGAGTAATGGCGGGCGATATAGTTGAAGGTACTGACACTACCCAAGAAGTCTCCCTTATGGAACTCAGCCATACCCAACATCAACCACGCATTCCCCATCTGGTTATTGAATTCCTCCTGTTGAAGCCACGCCTGGTATTTAGGGTCTTTCTTCTTTTTCGGATCCACCTTCGGGCGTGCCTTTATGCTATGCAGTTTGATGCACTTGCGGCACTTCTCGATAGTCTTGTCCATCTGACCGGCCGCCGATTCCGCAGCCTTGTGGTTGGACACGGGATAGAGATTGAGGATGGTGGAGTAGTCGTCTTCGTTGGCTTCGCGGATGGCTTTCTCGCCTTCGTCAAACGACACCTGCCCGTTGAAGTAGATGTTGTACTTGGTCTTCATCTGGTGATAAGCACGTGTTGCACCCGTGTTCTTTTGCGTAGAACACGATGCCATCAACCCGATGAAACCGACCAAAACTGCTATATACACCCTGCTTCTTCTCATCCGATATGTCCTACTGAAGACCTTTTACGTGACTGGGAGCGGGTACGAAATCCTTGAGGTAGAAGGGCTCGAAGTATGCCATCTGCTTGACGTCCAAGTGCGATGCGGCTGCCTCGGCGAGAGCACCCATATAGCGTGCTTGCGGCACAACGGCATCGATGAAACGGGCGTTTTCTGACGTAAGCACCCCTTTGCACTTGTCTGCTCCGTTGCCGAAGAAACAGACGGGGTGCGCTTGCAGTTCGGCTTCAAACGAATGTCCGTCCACCACTTTTGCCTTGATTTCATCGGTACGCTGCAAGGTCTGTGGCGCATAGAATGCCGTATAGACTTCCATACGGCGCGCATCCAACATCGGACAGAACAACGCTTCTCCGTCTGCCTCGTCCAACTCCTTGTGTTGCGCTTTGGCTGCTGCGCACAACACCTGCAGCGTGTCTATCGGAATCAAGGGGATATTCAAGCCGTAGCACAGCCCTTTGGCTGTGCTCGCCCCTATGCGCAGACCCGTATAACTGCCCGGACCTTGCGACAATGCCACGGCATCCAGATGCCAACCTTGCTGCTTTGCCTCGTCAAGCAGTTCGCTGATGAATACAGGGAGTTCGCGAGCGTGGTTGGCACCCTCCGTGTTCTCACGCCAAGCCACCGCCTTACCCTGTACCGTGATGGCGGCAGAGCAACAGTTGGTGGAGGTCTCGATATTCAGAATAGTCATACGTGCTACCGGTTTCTTTTTCAAACCGCAAAGATACGATATTTTTTGCACAATAGAAAATATTTCGTAACTTTGCGCCTACAAATCAGCAGAATATGAAGAATATCGTTGTATTTACAGGTGCAGGTGTTTCGGCGGAAAGCGGATTGGGTACGTTTCGCGACGCCGACGGATTGTGGGAGAAATACCGTATCGAGGACGTGTGTACCCACGAGGCGTGGCTGCGTAACCCGCAGTTGTGCGTGGACTTCTACAATGCCCGCCGCAAAGATGCACTTGCGGCACAGCCTAATGCCGCGCACTATGCGATAGCCCGTTTGCAACAGGCTATCCCGACCACGCAGGTGATAACGCAGAATATCGATGACCTGCACGAGCGCGCAGGCAGTCATAATGTTACCCATCTGCATGGGGAAATCACAATGTTGCGTTCCGAAAACGATGACCTTGCCACGGTGCCGTTGAAAGGTTGGGAACAGCACTACGGAGACCGTCACCCTGACGGCTCATTGTTGCGCCCGTATATTGTGTTCTTTGGTGAGAGCGTGCCGTATTTCCCCGTGGCATGCAGCATAGCCTCAGGCGCAGATATTATGGTGGTGGTCGGAACGTCGCTGAATGTGTATCCGGCGGCTTCCCTGTTGGAGTACGCACCTGCCCATGCGGATATATATGTGATAGACCCCGGGCATCCCGAGTTCGGCATATACCGCGACCGTGTGCACCATATCCAGGAGAAAGCCACAGTGGGTGTGCCGCAGTTGGTGGATGTGCTGATACAGAAATACAAGGATATGGAATAGAAAGGATTGGGGAAGTAGCACGAAGGCTACGCTTCACGTCCCCAAAACACAGCACGTCCTCATCGCACAAAATACAATAAGAGGTAGTTTGAACTTATCAGACTACCTCTTTATTTTTTCGATATAGTCTGCTTAATCACATACTAATCACATACTAATCACATACTAATGACACAGTATTAACCCGAGATTGATACGACAAAAAAACGGGCACCTTGCGGGGTGTCCGTTATGAGAATGACTTGAGGAAAAAGTCGGTTATAACACTTTCAGATTGCTGTGCGGGAAATAGTGGGCGAGAATCTGACCGTAGGTGAAGCCTTTGTCCGCCATAACGGCTGCGCCTATCTGGCATAGTCCTACGCCGTGCCCCCAACCCCGTCCGGTGAGAATAAACTCCGCTTTCTCGTTGTCCTTTGCGGGGATAAACTGCACGTCAAAGGCACTGCTATACAGGTGCGTGCGGCTCAGCCACTTGCGTATTTCCAGTTCCTTGCCGACAATCATACGGCGCTTGGTGCCCACTATCTCCAGTTCGTAGATGCGGTAGGAAGGTCCGCGTTTGACGGGGCGCAACTCCTGTACCGTACCAAAATCAATGCCTGACCTTTCGTGGACGATAGCAGAGAGTTCGTCCTGCGAGTAGCGCACCTGCCATTGGTAAAAGTCCTGTGTTTCAAGGTCATAGTCGTTGAGCACCTGCGAAAGCACACGACGGTCGTGCGTGTTGCAATAGGGGCACTCGACGCTCTCCAGATAGCGGTAGTGGGTGGGAGCCCATGCGTTCTCAAACAGTTCGGTGCGTCCGCCACAACTCTTGTAGAAGCGGGTGTCGCATATCTCACCGTCGCAGACAAGCACCTGCCCTTTGGTGGACAGGACGGCTTCACGGACACGTGCTGCCGCTTCGGGGTGACGGTCCCGACGGGTGATGCCCTCGTAGCGCTGGCAGTGGTCGTCGGCACAGACATCAAAACCGACATGGGCATCGCGTTCATACCATGTGATATGCCGCTCAATGCCGTTCTCGGCGGGCTGATTAACAGCGGGTTGTGGCGGCGTTACGGGGTTCAGAATAGGTCGCAGTACCCAACTGCGGGAGATGACTGCGTGGGCTTTGAGCAGTTCGATGGACGAGGTCGCTGACATCTCGGAGGTGATGACCGAGGTGAGATAGTCCTCGACGTTGATGATGTTGATGGCGGTCTCGGTGCCATCAGCGTTTTTGCGTATCTCGAGACGTCCTTCAAACAACTGGTCTTCGGTGCGGTCCCAGTGGAAACCGATACCGATACGCACATTTTTGAGCAAGAAAGTACCGCCGCGCAACTCGTAGTCAATATGCGGGGCAGTCATTATACCAACACGAATATCCATATTCAAAGGAGGTTACAGGTGATTATCAGACGAGGGTCTTGCCGATGGCGGCGGCGAGGGGCGGGAGGGAGGCGTAGAGGGCGCGGAACTGGTCGTGGGAGAGTTGCTGGGGAGCATCGCTCTTCGCCACGGAAGGATTGGGGTGCGTCTCTATCAGGAGACCGTCGATGCCCATCGCCGTGCAGGCACGTGCCAGGTCGCTGACACCATAATTATAGCCCATGGCATGGCTGGGGTCGAGGATAACGGGCAGATTGGCGTGCTGCTTGATCCACGCCACACCGCATAAATCCAGCGTGAAGCGCGTCTTGGTTTCAAAAGTGCGAATACCACGCTCGCAGAGAATGACCTGATTGTTTCCGCAACTCATGATGAAGTCCGCGCCATCCATAAACTCCTGCAAGGTGGTGCCAAAGCCACGCTTGAGGATGACGGGTTTGCCACATTCGCCGGCGGCAGTGAGGAGCGCATGGTCGTACATCGATTTGGCTCCAATCTGCACAATATCAGCATATTGGATTACCTTGTCGGCGTGCGAGGCGTCACGCATCTCGGTGGCGATGAGCAGTCCGTATTTGTCGCGCATCTCGGCGAGGAGTTTCAGACCGTCTTCGCCCAATCCGCGGAACGTGTAGGGGGAAGTGCGGGGCTTGTAGCAGCCTGCGCGCAGGACGCGAATGCCCTGACTGACAAGCATTTGACAGGACTGTTCTATCTGCTCGCGGCTCTCGACGGCACAGGGTCCGGCAACCATCAGTTGGTTGCGCCCGTCGCCCCCGATGTAGGTGTCGCCGATGTCAATGCGGTATGTATCAGGATAATAGGTGCGCGACGAGAGTTGCATATCCGTAGGCATTGCCCACCACGCTTCGGCAATGCCCTCCAAGGCAGGGGGCAAGGTCTGTATGGTGCAGTTGGTAAGCAGAACATGCGCGTCGGGGCGGCGCAGATAGAGGGCTTCTATCGAGGTCGCGAGGTCGCGGGCACGCTGTTCGCTGAGGGTGACGGGCAAATGGATAATCATGGATTAGCAGAAATCAATGATGTGGTGTATGGAGATGATGCCGATGATTTCGGTGCTTTCGGGCGTTTCGGTGACAGCCAGTGTGGTGATGTTGAACTTATCCATGGCTGCCAGCGCGTCGGTGAGCAGGGCATCCTGGCAGATATGCTTGTAGGACGGCGTCATGATGTCCGCAGCCGTGATGTGGAGGTCGTCGTATTTCTGTATGGCACGGCGGAGGTCGCCATCGGTGATGATGCCCACGCAATGCCCCTCGTTGTGCGGCAGACGGTCGTAGACCATAGTCATGCCAAGGTGCTTGTCGCTCATCTCACAGACGAGTTCACGGAAAGGCGTAGCGAGTGCCACGCGGGGTACACGGGTGGTCATGCAGTTTCTGACGCGCCCGAGCAGTTTGCGTCCGAGTGCTCCGCCCGGGTGATAGACGGCGAAGTTCTCTGCACGGAAATGGCGTTGCTCCATGAGGCAGACCATGAGTGCATCGCCCATAAGGAGGGTGGCAGTAGTGGATGTGGTGGGTGCCAGGCCGAGGGGGCACGCCTCGTGGTCCACGTGGACGGAGAGGGCGTAGTCGGCGCGCGCTGCAAGCGGCGACTGCAGGTTGCCCGTGATGGCAATGATGCGGCAGCCGATGCGGTGGATAGGGTCGATGATATTGAGAATCTCGTTGGTCTCACCGCTGTTGCTGACGAGCACCGCCACATCGTCGGCGGCAATCATACCGAGGTCGCCGTGCATGGCTTCGGCAGCGTTGACGAAGATAGACGGGGTGCCCGTGGAGGCGAAAGAGGCTGCCATCTTGTGCCCGATGATGCCCGTCTTGCCGATGCCCATGACCACTATCTTGCCCTTGCAGGCGTAGAGGACACGGACTACCTCGTCGAAACTGCTGTCAATAGAGGCTGCAAGGCGCTGGAGTTCGCCTATCTCCTCGGAGAATATCTGTTTGGCTCTGTCTGAATAGTTCATAAGTCGGGGGATTGCTCAAGTTGCCGGCGCAGGTTATCCTCTGCCAATGCCTGCACGAGAATGGTTCGTATATCATTGAGGTACACCTGGTTAGCCGCATCGGATATAGCATGGTCCGGGTCGGGATGCACCTCGAGGAAGATGCCGTCCACGCCCACGGCGAGTGCGGCACGCATGAGGTAGGGCACCATAGCGCGGTTGCCGCCCGTGACACCCTGCATGCTGCCGGGTTGCTGCACCGAATGGGTGGCATCGAAGACGACAGGGTACCCGTACTGGCGCATGATGACCAGCGAGGTCATGTCCACAACAAGGTGTCCGTAGCCGAAAGACGACCCGCGCTCGGTGAGCCAAATCTGCGGTTTCGCAGCGTTGGCAGGGGCGACTTCTTCGATTTTGGCGATGGCACCACGCATATCCCACGGCGCCATAAACTGCCCTTTCTTGACGTTGACCACCTTGCCCGTGCGTGCGGCAGCCTGCAAGAGGTCGGTCTGCCGCGAGAGGAAAGCGGGTATCTGCAGCACATCCGCCACTTCGGCGACGGGTGCGCATTGCCACGACTCGTGCACATCGGTGAGGATGGGCAGGCGGAAAGTGGTCTTGACCTCCTGCAGGATTTGCAAGCCCTGCTCCATGCCTACGCCGCGCGCCGAGAGACCGGTGCGGTTGGCTTTGTCGAACGACGACTTGAAATAGAGCGTGATGCCCAACTCCTGACATACTCGGCAAAGCGTGTCGGCAGTGTGCATCACCATGTCGCGGCTCTCGATGGCGCAAGGACCTGCAATGAGGAACATAGGCTATTGATTATCAGTGAATACCTTTATCCATTCCACCTCCAACTGCCCCTCGCTTGCCATCTTGCCCTTGGGGGCGAAGGTGCGCATGGTGATGTGCATAGGCTGGTTGGGGAAGGTGTTGCGTGTGCGCGCTACCTCTTTGTTGTTGATGTACCAAACGAGTTCGCTCTTGTTCCATACCAGCGTATAGACAGCGTAGATGCGGTGCAACTTGTCCTTGACTATCGGGATGACGGGTTGCGATGTCCTGGTGGTGAGGCAGATGCTGTGGTTCAACCGTCCGCGGCAACGGGCTTTGACCATTATCACGCCACTCGTGATGCCCATGGCATCGGCGTTTTGCAGCACGTCGCTGGTGTATTGGAAGTCATGCATCACCATACCGCGCTTGGCGTCCCATGCGGGTGCGGTAGTTGCCTCCTTGCGCGTGCGTATATATAAGGTGTTGTTCTGTGTCTCCACATTCTTGCCGCGGTTGTATGCCTGCAACTCGTTGACAAACGAGTGGTGCGGCTGGAAATCCTTGCTCGGATAGGCAAAACCTGCACGCCACTTGCTGTCGGCGAAGTTGTGCCACGTGAAATCATCGGCAAACACCTGCTTGAAACGCTCCAACTCGGCGATGCGCTTCGGGTCTTTGCTCAGGAAGAAGAGTATCTCGGGATTCTTGTTGAGTTCGGTATAGCGGGTGTCCTGTTTGCACTCGGGCGTGTCGTACCAACGGCGCGGATTGCGCCAGAAAGCGTCTGCCTGCTTGAACGCATCGGTCTGCATCTCGGCTTGCAACTTCAGGTATTCCTGCACGGTGGCATTCTGGCTCAGTTGCTCTGCCTTTTCGGCATCTTTGTTGTTCAGGTAGCGCTTCACCTCTGCACGTTTAGCCAAGGCTTTGAGTTGCTTGTGCTTTTGGCACTCGGGCGTGGCGGCATACTTGGTGTGAAGCAGTTTGTCCTTGTTGGCAAGGAAAGCATCGGTGAGCACCACCTTGCCAAGGGCAATGTACTCTGCCAGTTCTTTGCTTTGTTCGGCAGTGCGGTAACGCGCAATAGTGCGCTCTTGCTCAGCAAGGAGAGCCTCAAATCGCGCCGTTGTCATCAGTTGGCGACTGAGTAAACTGAGATACAAGTTCATATAGTAATAGATTTATTGTTGTTTCGTCGTGGTTTTTTGAATTTGATATTCGTGAGCGCGTCAATGAGTTGCTCCATCGTATCCACAAACACGGGCGCGTACTGCACTTCGGGCGGTAAGAACCCGAGTTGGTGCATATAGGCGTCCTGCTGTTTGATGTGGTCGTAGTAGCCCTTGTAGTTGAGGACAAACGTGGGTTTGCGGTGCTCGTCCACCGTGCCCGAGGCGATGGCATCCATCATCTCGTCCAGGGTGCCGTAGGTGCCGGGGAGGCAGACAATGCAGTCCGACAACTCTTTCATCTTGTCTTTGCGCTCGTTCATCGAGCCTACGGTGTAGAGTTCGTCGCAGTTATCGGCTTGCCGGTGCGCCTCGATGATACGGCGGGCTATCACGCCAAGCACCCTGCCGCCATGCGCCTTGGCGGCATCGCTGACGCGCGTCATGATGCCCCCCGTGGCTCCGCCATACACCAATGTATGCCCCGACTCGGCAATCCATTTGCCGAGCACATCACCCAAAGCCAGGTAGTCCTCGGGTATCTTGTCCTTTGCGCTGCAATAGACGGCGATATTCATTAGGCGTCAATCTTTGCGTAGGTGGCGTTCTCCTCAATGAACTCGCGGCGCGGGGCAACATCATCGCCCATCAGCATCGCGATAGTATGGTCAGCCTCTGCCGCATTCTCGATGGTCACCTTCTTCAGCAGACGGCGTGCGGGGTCCATAGTGGTCTCCCACAACTGCTCGTCGGACATCTCGCCAAGACCTTTGTATCGCTGGGTCTTAATCAGTTTCTCGTCACCGCCGCCGTACTTCATGATGAAATCGTGGCGCTGCTGGTCGTTCCAGCAGTACTCCTTGTAGTTGCCCTTCGAGCACATATACAGCGGTGCCATCGCGATGTAGAGGTGTCCCTGTTCAATCACCTCTTTCATGTGGCGAAAGAACAATGTCATAATCAGCGTGGCGATATGCGCACCATCGACATCGGCATCCGCCATGATGATTACTTTGTGGTAGCGTATCTTGCTCAGGTTCAACGCCTTGGGGTCGTCTTCCGTGCCGAAAGTAATACCGAGGGCAGTGAAGATATTGCGCACCTCCTCGCTCTCGAACACCTTGTGTTCCATGGCTTTCTCCACATTCAGAATCTTACCGCGCAAAGGCAGAATAGCCTGGTGCTTGCGGTCGCGTCCGGTCTTTGCCGTACCGCCTGCGGAGTCTCCCTCGACGAGGAACAACTCACACTCGGCAGGGTCTTTGCTCTCGCAGTCAGCCAGTTTGCCGGGCAGCCCGCCACCGCTGAGGGGCGACTTGCGCAGCACGCTCTGGCGGGCGTTGCGGGCAGCGATACGCGCCTGTGCAGCCAGAATGACTTTCTCTACAATCTTCTTGGCATCATCGGGGTGCTCCTCCAGATAGTTCGTCAGCGCCTCACTCACGGCTGCGGACACCATACCTGCCACCTCCGAGTTACCCAACTTGGTCTTGGTCTGTCCCTCGAACTGCGGCTCAGCCACCTTCACGGAGATAACCGCCGTCAGTCCCTCGCGGAAGTCGTTGGGGTCGATGGTCGAGTTGCCGTCCTTGTCTTTCAGTTTGGCTTTCTCCAGCAGTTTGCTGTCCTCGGCGTACTTCTTCATCACGCGCGTGAGCGCGGCGCGGAAGCCTGCCACATGGGTACCGCCCTCTATCGTGTTGATATTGTTCACGTACGAGTGCACGTTCTCGTTGAAGTCGGTGTTGTAAATCATCGCCACCTCCACGGGGGTACCGAACTTCTCGGTGTTGAGGTGAATCACCTCAGAGATAAGCGGCGTGCGGGTGTTGTCGATATAGCGCACAAACTCGCTCAAACCCTTCTCCGAATAGAATACCTCACCTTTGTAGCGTTTGCCGTCAGCGGCTACCACACCTGCCTGGTCTGCCGGTATCTCGCCTTCTGACAAGGGTTGTGGGGCTGCGGTGATGGGGTGACGCTTGTCCGTCAGGGTTATCTTTACCCCCGCATTCAGGTATGCCAACTCGCGCATACGGTTGGCGAGAATGTCGTATTGGTAAACGGTCTCGGTGAAGATACTGCCGTCGGGCCAGAACTGCACGAAGGTGCCCGTGCCGCGCTCGCTGCCGTAGGTGCCTATCTCATGCACGGGGCAGGTGGGCTTGCCTTTGGCGTATTCCTGCATGTATATCTTGCCGTCGCGATACACCTCCACGTGCATCTTGGTGGAGAGGGCGTTCACACAACTCACACCCACGCCGTGCAGACCGCCCGACACCTTGTAACTGTCCTTGTTGAACTTACCGCCGGCGTGCAACACGGTCATCACGACTTCCAATGCACTCTTGTGCTCTTTCGGGTGCATATCCACAGGGATACCGCGTCCGTTATCCTGCACCGAAATAGAGTTGTCCTCGTTGATTGTAACTTCTATGTGGTTGCAAAAGCCTGCCAGCGCCTCATCAATCGAGTTGTCCACCACTTCATATACCAGGTGGTGCAGACCCTTCTGCGAGATGTCGCCGATATACATCGCAGGGCGTTTGCGCACTGCCTCCAGACCCTCCAGCACTTGAATGCTCGAGCCGTCATACTTCTCTTGTTGTTCCAATTCTTCCATTATATCTTCTCTATGTATTTACGTAATTAATGCTGCTTTGAACAGCCTGCAAAGGTACAACTTTTTTTCATAATATACAATACCCCTCCAAGTTTTTGCAAGTATATTCATTCGTTATCCTCTCGTTGAAGGTTCGTATTTACAACCATTTACATCTATCGCATTTCTATGTCATATCGCAGGCTGTTACTCCTTTTGTTATTCCTTTGGAGTATGGCTGCATTGTTATTTTCAGGACGGTATTGTATAATCCACATATTTTATGTAATTTTGCGGGCTTATGTATATACGAACCGATTTAGCAAAAAGCAAGACAAGATATGAAATTTAAGGAGTACAAACAACTGAATCTACCCGAGTTGAGCCGCGAGGTACTGGCGGATTGGGAGAAGGAAGACCTGTTCCACAAGAGTATCGAAACACGCGAGGGACACCCGCAATTCCTGTTCTTCGAGGGACCTCCCTCGGCAAACGGCATGCCGGGTATCCACCACGTGCTGGCACGTACTATCAAGGATACCTTCTGCCGCTACAAGACCATGCAGGGCTACCAGGTGCGCCGCAAAGCGGGCTGGGATACCCACGGACTGCCGGTGGAACTCGGTGTGGAGAAGATGATGGGCATCACCAAAGAGGATATAGGCAAGAAAATCAGCGTGGACGAATACAACGCCGCCTGCCGCCGCGAGGTGATGAAATATACCAAGGAGTGGACGAACCTGACCAAGCAGATGGGGTACTGGGTGGATCTGGAGAACCCGTACATCACCTACGACAACAAGTATATCGAGACGCTCTGGTACCTGCTCAAACGCTTGTACGAGAACGGTTACCTATACAAGGGCTACACCATCCAGCCTTACTCGCCCGCTGCGGGTACGGGGCTGTCATCGCACGAGTTGAACCAGCCGGGCTGCTACCGCGATGTCAAGGACACGACTTGCACTGCCCAGTTCAAACTGACTACTTTGAACGCTCAACTTGCCACTGCTCTCAACTCTCAACTCTCAACTCTCAACTTATATGCCCTTGCGTGGACGACTACGCCGTGGACGTTGCCGAGCAATACCGCGCTCTGCGTAGGTCCGAAGATTGACTATGTGGTGGTGCGCGGGGAGAACCCGTACACCAAGATTCCTGCTCTCTACCTGTTGGCAGAGGCGTGCCTGCACACCTATACCAAAGAGTTGGGCGAGAACCCCGAAATACTCTGGCGTGGCAAGGGCACCGACCTTGTGGGCATTGAGTACGAGCAACTTATCCCGTGGGCTAAACCCGACGGCGATGCATTCCGTGTGATTGCAGGCGACTATGTAACCACCGAAGAAGGTACGGGTATCGTACACATCGCGCCGACTTTCGGCGCGGACGATGCTTTCGTGGCAAAGAAAGCGAACATACCGGGTATGGTGTTCCTTACCAGGAAAGGGGAGCAGCGCCCGATGGTGGATATGACGGGCAAGTTCTTCCTGCTCGAGGATCTGGACGATGCGTTTGTAGCGAAACATATCGACACAGAGGCATACAAGCCGTGGGCAGGGCGTTTCGTAAAGAATGCCTACGACCCGAACCTGACGGACAAGGACGAGACCCTCGACATCAGTATCTGTATGGTGCTGAAAGCCGAAAACAAAGCCTTCCGTATCGAGAAGCACGTGCACAACTATCCGCACTGCTGGCGCACCGACAAGCCTGTGCTTTACTACCCGCTGGACTCGTGGTTTATCCGCTCCACCAAGGCGCGTGAGGAGATGATCCGCCTGAACAACACCATCAACTGGCAACCCGAATCGACGGGCACGGGGCGTTTCGGCAAGTGGCTCGAAAACCTAAACGACTGGAACCTCTCCCGCTCGCGCTATTGGGGTACGCCGCTGCCTATATGGCGCACTGAGGACGGCAAAGAGGAAATATGCATCGGCTCTATCAAAGAACTGTTCGAGGAGATAGACAAGTCTATCAAGGCGGGCTTTATGAAGGAAAATCCCTACCCAAAACACGTGGTGGGCGACTACTCGAAGGAAAACTACGACCCGTCGGTGATTGACCTGCACCGCCCGTACGTGGACGGCATCATTCTCTGTTCGCCGAGCGGCAAGCCGATGAAGCGCGAACTCGACCTAATTGACGTATGGTTCGATTCGGGGGCGATGCCGTATGCGCAGAACCACTATCCGTTTGAGAACCAGGACGCTCCGCGTACGGCAGACTTTATTTGCGAAGGCGTAGACCAGACCCGCGGTTGGTTCTTTACGCTCCATGCCATCCATACGATGATTGAGGACAAAGTGGCATACAAGAACGTGATTTCCAACGGTTTGGTGCTTGACAAGAACGGCAACAAGATGTCGAAGCGCTTGGGCAATGCAGTAGATCCGTTTGCCACCCTCGACAAGTACGGCGCCGACCCCGTGCGCTGGTATATGCTCACCAACTCCAGTCCGTGGGACAACCTCAAGTTCGACCCCGAAGGCGTGGACGAGGTGCGCCGCAAGTTCTTCGGCACACTCTACAACACGTATAGTTTCTTTGCTTTATACGCAAATGTGGATAATTGGCAGCCGACATCCCCTTCTTCGAAGAAGGGGCTTGGGGAAGTCCTTACCGAGATTGACAAGTGGATTTTGAGCCGTTTGAACTCGCTTGTTCAGGAGGTTACAGCCGATTACGAGGCGTATGAACCGACCAAGGCGGGGCGTGCTATCTCCGATTTTGTGCAGGACGACCTGAGCAACTGGTACGTGCGCCTCAACCGCAAGCGTTTCTGGGGCGGCGAGATGGATACCGACAAACAGGCGGCATACACCACGCTCTACACCTGTCTGAAGACCGTAGCGCAACTGATGGCGCCCAATGCACCGTTCTTTGCCGACCGTCTCTATCGCGACCTGACGGGCGAGACCGTGCACCTGAGCAACTGGCCGAAAGCCGACGAGGCATTGATTAACAAGGATTTGGAGCGCAGTATGTATCTCGCGCAACAGGCTACATCGATGATTCTCAGTCTGCGCAAGCGTGCCGAGAAGAACGTGCGCCAGCCGCTGCAGAAAGCCGTTATCCCTGCGCCCGACAAAGAGACGCTGCAAGCACTGCTCCATGTGCAGGACCTCATCAAGAGCGAGGTGAACGTCAAAGAGTTGGTTATCACTACCGCCGAGAACTCCGAGGTGAAACTGGTAAAGAAGATCAAGCCGAACTTCAAGGTACTGGGCAAGAAAGTGGGCGGCAAGATGAAGGAACTGGCTGCTGCAATCGGCAAGATGACGCAGGACGAAATCGCACAGTTCGAGGCTGCAAGTACGTTCCGTCTGCTGGATATCGACCTGATAGCCGAAGACGTGGACATCATCACCGAGGATATGCCGGGCTGGCTGGTTGCCAACAACGGTATTCTGACCATCGCCCTCGACATCGAACTCAACGACGAACTGATAGAAGAAGGTATTGCGCGCGAACTGATCAACCGTATCCAGAACCTGCGCAAGACTTCGGGTTTGGAAATAACCGACCGTATCGCCATCGAGATAGAGCGCCGCGACGAGATTGCCGCTGCCGTGGAGCATTGCCGCGACTATATCGCTTCGCAAGTGCTGGCCACCTCGCTCACTCTCGTGGACAAAGTGGCAGAGCCGCAAGTGCTCGATATGGACGGCTATACCGTGAATATCAACATCAAGAAAGCATAAATCTATGAAAAAGGATATCTTACGTATTGCCATTGTGGCATTGGTCGGTGTCTTTATGGCATCGTGTATGGGTGTGGAAGAACCTATGAATGGGAACATTGTCGGACTATGGTTAGAAGACGGTACACAGCACTATGTCCGCTTCACCACAGAGCAGGCTGATTCTACGTACCAATATGGCTACGAGTGGCACGAGGACGAAGAGGTTACTGAAAATGACGTGCTGAAAGATAAGCACGGCAATGGTTGGTTCAAATGGCTGTTGGAGAAACCGCAACTGACGGAAATCCACCTGATGAGCAACGGCGGTGCGGACATTCCGAAGATTTACACCATTACCAAACTGACCGAAACGGAACTTCAATACTACGAAAAAGAGCAACCGAAAAATAAATTTTCCTTCTCACGCATGAAGTAATGAAACGCTTCTGGAAGATACTGGGGATTACACTCGGCTCGCTGATCGGCGTAGTGCTGGTTGTAGTGTGCGTGGCGATATGGATCGTCTTCACACCCGCACGGCTGACGCCTATTGTGCGGCAGGTAGCGGACAAGTACATCACCTGCGAGCACGAATTGGGCGAGGTGGACTTGACATTCTTCTCCACGTTCCCCGAGTTCGGTTTGCGGGTGGACGGTCTCTGCCTGATCAACCCAAAGGCGGGCGCACAGAGCGACACCCTGCTGGCGGCACCCAAGGTGGTGGCGACGGTGAATATACGGGAGTTTCTGCGGCATAAAAATCTCGTTGTCAGAGAGTTGTCCCTCGACAATGCCGTAGCGAACATCTATATGGCTGCCAACGGAACGACCAACTTCGATGTGTTTGCGCTCTCGTCGGACACCACGGCTACGGACACCACCTCATCGGGGCTTCCGTTTGACGAAATCAAGGTGGATGCTGCGCGGATAGAAGGCAGATATATCTCATTGGTGGATGAACAGGACAGTATCTCCGCTGCGTTGGCGAATACCGCGCTGACTGCGCGCATCGGCAGTTGGGACGATGTGTTGCTCACCTTGCAATCGGAGGCGGTGAGTGCCACGCTCGGCGACACGCAATATGCGGACAGCCTGCAGGTGGCAGTCTCTTTGCCTGCGTCGGTGGACTTGGACAAGATGCACTTTGCGCTCCGCAAGGCGACGCTGCAAGTGAATGAGTTTACCCTGCAGTTGGACGGCACCGCCGACATAGCCGACTCTATCTCCTTAAATATGCACGCGCGTGCGCGAGATTGGCAGATTGAGCCGCTGTTGGCTCTCCTGCCCGCGTCGCTGACGGATATGCTCCGCGACATAGAAGTGGACGGGCGCGTATCACTCGATGCCGATGTACGGGGCGTGTATAGCAGTCTGCAGATGCCGCTTGTGGATGCCCACGTAGTATTGGAAGACGGACACGGCAAATACGCCGCATTGCCCTACACCCTGCGCGATGTGGCATTGGACGCCGATGCGCATATTGACCTGAACGACGACAAGGCGAGTGCGGTACAGATCCATTCGCTCATGGCAAAGACCAAATACAGCCGGATAGACGCTTCGGGGGAGGTTACCGAACTGCTGGCGGATATGCTGCTTGACCTCGAACTGAACGCCGATTTGCACCTGCCCGACATCGCTTATTTCCTGCCCGACAATATGCTAACCACAGGGCAAGGTCAGGGAAAGATCAGGGGAAAGATACGCCTGAGCGACCTTACCGCTATGCGTTTGGAACGCGGGCAGTTCTGCGGCGACATACGTCTGCAAGGCGTGGATTTCCAAATGGACAGCATGCTGGCGAAACTGCCCGATACGCGCCTGCAATTCACGTTGCCGAACCCCAAGCCGTCGCGCAAGTCGGTCGACTGGTTGGCCGCGCAAGTATCCTTGCAAAGCGTGGATTTCGAGATGATTGATGCGCTGACGGCACAACTCGGGCAAACTGATTTGCAGATAGAGGCAAGCAACATCTTGGGCAACAGCCCTGTTCTCTGCGCTACACTCGGACTGCAATCCGCAACACCGCTACAGGCAGCAATGGACAGTATGGAAGCGACCATCACCGCGCCCCGTCTGACCGCCTACGCAGAGTACAACACGAAGGATACGACCGTCGTGCCGACTTTGCAGGCAAACCTCGCTTTCGACGACCTGCGCGGTTACTACACCGATATGCAGGCACATCTGGCGAAGTCGTCGGTAGAGGCGAACCTGCGCCCGAGCAAGCGCAACAAGTCCGTACCGCGCTTGGAAGCATCGGTGCGCACGAATGCCTTGGACGCTTCGATGGGCGAGGACGTGCAGGTGAAGACCGCGGCATTATCCCTCAAAGCATCGGCACGCTACAACAAACAGGGCGAGAATCTGCTCCTGCAATGGAATCCAAAATTGGATGTCGATTTGCAGTCGGGCGAGGCGCGCTTGACGGCGATAGACAAACCCGTCTATATCCCGCAAATCACCTTCACCTATTCGAACAAGGACTTCCACATCGCCCAATCGCAAGTGCGGGTGAGCAACTCCGACTTTGCCCTATCGGGCGAGGTGCAGAACATCGGGGCGTGGCTGCGCAAGCAGGGGACATTAGAGGGCGAACTGAACTTCGTTTCCGAACATACCGATGTGAATGAACTGATGGCACTCTGCTCTGCCGACTCGGGCAGCGAGGAAACCGCGGAGAACGAAGAACAAAGGACAAAGAACGAAGAACAAGATAGCAACGCAAACAACGGACAATACGCGAACAACACCGAGAGCAGCGAGGCATCGCCATTTTTGGTGCCGCTCGGAGTGGATGTGGCGCTCAACACGCACATCAAAGAGGCAGTGGTGTTCAACGAGGTGGCACACGACCTGAAGGGCAAACTCTACATCAAAGACGGCACCTTGGTGCTGGACGAGATGGGTTTTGTATGCAATGCCGCCAAACTGCAACTCACCGCGATGTACCGCACCCCGCGCCGCAACCATATCTATGTCGGTTTCGACTACCACATGCTCGACATCGACATCGCCGAACTCATCCACATGATTCCGCAGTTGGACTCTATCGTACCGATGCTGCGCTCGTTCAAGGGGGCGGCGGAGTTCCACCTCGCAGCGGAGACCTACACCAATGCGAAGTACGAACTCAAGCCTTCCACCTTGCGCGGGGCATGCAGTATCTTCGGCAAAGACCTCGTCGTGATGGACAACGCGACCTTCAGCAAGATATCCAAGTTGCTGATGTTCAATAAGAAAACCGAAAACAAAGTGGACAGTATCTCCGCCGAACTCACGGTCTATAAGAAGGAGATTGACGTCTATCCGTTCTGCGTCTCGCTCGACAACTACATGGTGGCTCTCGGCGGGCGGCACAACCTCGATATGAATTTCGACTACGACATCAACGTTCTCTCGCCCATCTATGTGGGCGTGAACGTGTCGGGCAACATCGATGACCTTAAAATCAAGTTAGCGAAGTGCAAGTTCGCCAAAGACTTCCGCCCTGTCTTCCACGGCAAGACCGACACCCAGTCGGCGGAACTGCGACAGATGATTCGCGACTCCATGCGTAAAAACGTAAAAATCAAATAAATATGAAAAAATCAATCCTACTCGGCATTGCCGCAATCACGCTTATGGCTTGCAACAACGAGAACCCGTTCCTCACCCCGCAGAACACTCCGTACGGGGTACCCGCTTTCGACAAAGTGAAAGTGGAGCACTACATGCCTGCCTTCAAGGAGGCTATCGCTCAAAACGAGGCTGAAATCAACGCCATCGTCAACAATCCCGATGCACCGACCTTCGAGAACACCATCGTCGCCCTCGACCGCAGCGGTCTGCTCCTCGAGCAGGTCAGTGGCGTGTTCTTCAACGTCCTCGAAGCCGATGGCAACGACCAGATGAACGCCATCGCCAAAGAGGTATCGCCTATGCTGTCCGCCCTCAGCGACGGCATCCTGCTCAACGAAGGGCTCTTCGCCCGCGTCAAAGCGGTGTACGACCAGCGCGAGTCGCTCAACCTCAACCCCGAGCAGATGCGCCTCCTCACCGAGACCTACAAGTCTTTCGCGCAGAACGGCGCCAACCTGCCCGCTGACAAGAAAGCCCGCCTCATGGAAATCAATCAGGAACTCGGGCTCCTCTCCCTGCAATTCAGCAACAACGTCGTAGCCGAGACCAACGCCTACCAACTCTTCGTCACCGACGAGAACGAACTCAAAGGGCTTCCCGAGAGCGCGAAAGCCGCTGCCAAAGAGGAGGCTACCGCTACCGGTCGCCCCGACGCATGGCTCTTCACGCCCAAGCGCACCTCGTTCACGCCTGTCCTCCAATACTGCGAGAACCGCGAACTGCGCCGCGAACTGCTGATGGCATACACCACCCGTGGCAACCACGACAACGAGCACGACAACAAAGCCACCATCGTCAAGACCATGCAACTCCGCGTGGAGAAGGCGCACCTCTTCGGCTACGACTGCCCCGCCGACTACATCCTCTCCGACTGCATGGCGCACGATTCCAAGACCGTGGACGCTTTCCTCCAGTCCGTATGGGAGCCCAGCCTCAATGCTGCCAAGCGCGAAGCCGCTGAACTGCAAGCGCTTATGAACGAAGACCTCCCCGGCGAGACCCTCCAACCGTGGGACTGGTGGTACTATGCCGAGAAACTCCGCAAGGCGAAATACGACCTCGACGAAGAGGAACTCAAGCCCTATTTCGAACTCGGCAACGTACGCCGCGGAGCCTTCCAACTGGCGCACAGCCTCTACGGACTCAACTTCGAGCCGCTCACCGATATGCCCGTTTACAACCCCGAAGTGGAAGTCTTCAAGGTTACTGACGCCGATGGCAGTCTCGTGGGCATTCTCTACACCGACTATTTCCCCCGTGCAGGCAAACGCCCGGGCGCATGGATGAACAACATCTGCAACCAGTACGTGGACGCCGAGGGCGTTGACCATCGCCCCGTCATCATCAACGTCGGCAACTTCAACAAGCCCACCAAGGGCAACCCCTCGCTCCTCTCGATGGACGATGTGGAGACCCTCTTCCACGAGTTCGGACACGCACTCCACGGGCTCATGTCCAAGGCGACCTACAAGTCGCTCGCAGGCACCAACACCCCGCGTGACTTCGTCGAACTGCCCTCGCAGTTCATGGAGAACTACTGCTACAACCCCGACATCATGAAGACCTACGCCTTCCACTACGCCACCGGCGAGGTCATGCCCGACGAACTGATTGCCAAAATCAACCGCGCGTCCACCTTCAACCAGGGCTTTGTCACCACCGAACTCCTCAGTTCGTCCATCCTCGACATGGACTACCACGAACTCACCACCACCGATGCCTTCGATGTCAATGCTTTCGAGCAGGCTTCGATGGAGAAGATGCACATGATACCGCAAATCATAACGCGCTATCGTTCAACGTTCTACAACCACATCTTCACCACAGGTTACGAGGCTGGTTACTATAGTTATACATGGTCGGCAGTCCTTGATGCAGACGCTTTCGCAGCCTTTGCCGAGACGGGCGATGTGCTCAATCCCGAGGTGGCTAAGCGTTTCCGTCACCTGCTCGAGCAGGGTGGCACCCGCGATGCTGCCGAACTCTACCAAGAGTTCCGTGGCAAACCCGCCGACCCCAAATACCTCCTCCAACGCAAAGGTTTCTAACCTATCCCTCTTGTCAACAACTACAAGCAGTTGATAATTAGTTGTTTATCAGTTGTTGGTAGTTGTTGACCACTACAAAGCCGCCATACCATTTAGTGGAAATTAATGGTTAATTACACGGGAATTATATGTTTATTAGTGTATTAACGATTAATTAACGGCAATTAACGGAGGCTTAATTTGTGGTCATTCACCCCACGTCATTATGGAAATTAATGGTTAATTACACGGTAATTATATGTTTATTAGTGCATTAACGATTAATTAACGGCAATTAACGGAGGCTGAAATTATTGTGAAATACTGGCTTCGACATATCGCGCAATCAAGTTGGATGAGCCGTCTTGTGCTCTCCATCTTGGGTGCGGCGATGTGGGTCCCCTCGTTCTTCGCGTCTCTGCCCGTGTGCCCGTTGGTGGCAACGCTGCTACTGGTCGCCGTCAATGCTTTTGTCATGATGCGCGTCTTCTATCAGGCCAACGTCACCAACCTGCCCTCGTCTTTCGTCCCCGTGTCTTATTGGCTCTTGTGCTCCGCCCTGCCTTTCCTGCATACGTGCTGGCAAGGTCAATTGGCGGTCTTTGGCGCGCAACTGACCTACCTTATTCTCTTGCGCATTGATTATCAGCACCAACCCTTGGAGGAGGCGTTTCTCAGCACGCTCCTTCTCTGTTGCACTTCGCTCCTTGCGCCTGAGATGTTGCTTGTTGTCCCGGGCGTATGGCTCTATATGCTCTATCGCCATGTCATCACGTGGCGTGTCTTGGCGGCATCGCTCATTGGTGCTGCCACTTTCGTGCTTTACTATGCCATTGCTGTTTATCTGCATTGGATAGACTTTGCCGCTGTCGAATGGTTCTCTCTGAGCCATTTGCCCGTGTGGCTGACTCTTGTCCAGATGATACTGTCCTCAGTCATCATCTACCTTCCTGTCCGTTTTGCCACGGTGCCTGCGGGCATCATCTATATGGTCTCGACCGTTATAGCCACGGCAGGTTGCGCGCTATGGTATATCTTTGCCCCCACCGTATTCTGATATCCCCCATTCATCCTGAATACCCGTTCACATCTGTATCATTGTATTTCCGCCCCCATATCAACATCTTCTCAATGTATCTTCAACATCTTGTCATATTATTCTTCGATATCATCTCTTTGCCCTCTCACACTTTCTCGTGTCAATCTCGGGTTAAGAGTATGACATTAGTATGTGATTAGTATGTGATTCAGCAAGGGATAAGCAAGGGATAGGCTATGGATAAGCAATTTTTTCCAAAGAGTTGGCACTGCGTTATGCTAGGGACGCGGACGTCCTCACGGGGTCCCCGTAAGCCCGTGGGCGAAACGAGGTGTTCTCTTGTCCGTGGTCGGTTTGGCACAAACTAGACAGATTGGCTACGCTTGTGTGGGGACGATGCGTCTCGCGTCGTCATCAACAATAGTCCCAATGACATCTTTAGATATAAGATAACCCGACAATAAACAAATAATCAACCACAAATATGAAAACAAAACATCTCTTGGCAGCCATTGCAATCCTGCTTTCATGCCATTGCCTGAACGCTGCTACCGCACCCAAACGCGAGTTCCGCGCCACATGGTTAGCCACTGTGCAGAACATCGACTGGCCTCGTACCAAGAACAACGCCTCGGCGCAGCAAGCCGAACTCACCACCTATTTCGACCAATGTGTCGCAGGTGGGCTCAACGCCTGCTGTTTCCAAGTGCGTTCTCTCAGCGACGCACTCTACAAATCGTCCTACGAACCGTGGGCGGCATGCCTCACCGGCACGCGTGGTAAGGACCCCGGCTACGACCCTCTCGCTTTTGCTGTTGAGGAAGCGCACAAACGCGGACTTGAACTTCACGTATGGGTCAACCCATTCCGTGTAACCACTTCGGGCTCTATCGCCACTTCCGACAAGGTCTATCAGAACTGCCACGGCTACATCCTCAAGTACGACAACGGCTCTTTCTCGGGGCAAATCCTTGACCCGGGCAACCCCGACGCGCGCGCGTACGTAATAAAGGTGCTGATGGAAATCATCAACAACTACGACGTGGACGGCATCATCATGGACGACTACTTCTACCCCTACGGTGGCACCACCAACGAGGACGCAGCTTCCAAGGCTGCCTACAAACCCGCGTCCATGACCGATGGCGACTGGCGTCGCGACAATGTGGACAAGACTATCAAGGCGCTCTACGATGCCATCCAAGCCTCCAAACCGTGGGTACGCTTCGGTATGGGACCTTTCGGTATATGGACTATGCAGTCGGCTGTGGCTCAAAAATATGGTATCTCCCTTCCCGAAGGTATCGTCGGACTGGACGACTACGAGGTACAAGCCTGCAACACCGTCGAGTGGGTCAAGGGCGGCTATGTGGATTACATCGCCCCGCAACTCTATTGGTCTTCCCAAATCGCAGCCCAGTCCTATAGTGTCCTCAACCAATGGTGGGCGCAGGACGTATGTCAGCATTTCTCTGCGCTCCTCCCGGGCAACCAACGGGTGGATTTCTTCGCCAGCCAAGCCGCTTATCACGCTTACGACGGCTACCGTGGCTACGATGACGGAGTAGTGGAAATCCAACGCCAGATAGACTTCAACCGTCAGTATGCCCCGACCGCACCGGGCTCCGTCTTCTACAACACCAACTCCTACGTGAAGATGTACGCCCAACTGCAGGCATCGCACTTCACCGCACAGGCACTCCCGCCCGCAATGGAATGGAAAGCGAAGACCACCCTCACCGCACCGACCAACCTCATATTGTCCGGCACTACTCTCACATGGTCGCACCCTTCGGCAGAACGTTTCACAGTCTATGCTTTCCCAAAAAGCATCGGCACCGAGGAAGCCCTTGCCTCATCGCAATATCTTCTCGGTGTGGTCTATGGCACGTCTTATGACCTCTCCGCAATCGCCAACCTCACGGACTATACCATTGCCGTATGCGCTTACGACCGCTACGGAGTGGAGTACACGCCTGCCCTCTACAACGAGGGTAAGGTGGACATCACGTGGGTACTCAATGGCGGCACCGTCTCCGTACCCGTGCCGACCAACGCCGAACTCTGGGAGGCATTCAAACCCTACTACAACACCTACTATGGCTTGTCCCGTGCCGACCAACCCATTGACAAAGTCAGTACCTTTGCTGCAGCCTATATGCAGGATATTATGACCAACACCAAGTCCGAGTACAAGTGGCTCGGAGACTACATCTACTCCGTTGCCACCTCACAGGGCTACACCTTGAGCACGGACATGAACAATGCTGGTGAGAGTGCATGGCGATGGGCGGTACATGCTTTCTTCAACTGCTCCCCTACCAACTCTCTTGTAGTGGGCACTACCACCATCAACGCACCCGACTTCTCTACCGCAGGACAACCTTCCGCATGGGGCAACGCTTATCAAGTATCCCATGGCGGAGCCGTACTGCCCTCTTCCGTTACTGAAACCTACACCCTCCCCACACCCGTCAAAGACGGTGCCACATTCATAGGCTGGTACGACACACCCCGTTTCAATACCACACCCTTGACTTCCATACCCGCTGGTTGGACGGGCACCTTGTATGCACGTTTCGATGACACACCCGTAGCCACAGACGACATAGTGTGGGTGCTCAACGGAGGCGAAGCCGTAGCCGTCGTTCCTACTAACGATGAGTTATGGACAGCCTTCATGCCCTATTACAACACCTACTACGCAGGACGCCAATATATCCCCCGTACCACACAGAACATTACAGCCGTCAGTGGTTACTGCTACCCCTATGGCGAAGAAATCATGACAGATGCGGCTTCCGGATACAAGTGGTTGGGCGATTATATCCTTTCCGTAGCGACTGCACAAGGCTACTCCTTGGAAGGGGACTCGCCATGGCGTTGGGCAATGCACGCATTCTTCAACTGCTCTCCTGCTAACACGCTCACAGTCAATGCACCGGACTTTACTACCGCAGGGCAACCCTCGGAGTGGGGTTCTGCCTATCGTGCCGCACATCCCGTCACCCTTCCCGCTTCTGTGGACGAGGACTACACGCTCCCGACTGCAGTCAAGTTCGGAACCACCTTCCTCGGTTGGTACGATAATCCGCAGTTCACGGGCTCGCCCCTGACCACCATCCCCGCAGGCTGGACGGGCACGCTCTATGCCCGTTGGCAGGACACCCCGACTGCCGTTGAAGACATCACCCGCCCCTCCTTGCAGGGCACTCCTCACATCTACGATGCCATGGGGCACTACGTAGGCACCGACCTCAACCTTCTCCCCCACGGTCTCTATATCCTTGTCAATGGCGATACAACCACCAAGATAATCCGTTAGTATGAAAAAGATAGCATTCCTGTTGTGCCTGCTCTGTGCTGCACTTTCCCTTCGCGCAGCCGACGCACCAAAACGCGAATTCCGTGCTACATGGCTTACTACCCACTATGCCATAGATTGGCCTGATACACGGGTAACTACCACGGGCAATCCTTCACAGATTGCCCGCCAGAAGGCTGCCCTCACCACCATTATGGACGAACTGGCAGCCAACAACATGAATGCCTTCTGCCTGCAGGTGCGCCCCACTGCCGATGCCTACTACCAATCTTCCTACGAACCATGGGGCATCTATCTCACAGGCACCCGCGGCAAGAACCCCGGCTATGACCCGCTTGCCTTTGCGGTGAAGGAAGCCCACAAGCGCGGTTTGGAGATACATGCGTGGATAAACCCCTTCCGCGTCACGGCAAGTGGTGCTTTGGCTACCACAGACCCCGTATGGAAGAACTGCAAGGACTGGGTTATCAAGTACGACCAATCCTCTTTCAGCGGACAAATCATCGACCCTGGTTACCCCGAAGGGCGCAAGTATTTAGTGAAGGTGCTCATGGAGATAGTCAACAATTACGACATCGATGGCATGCTCATGGACGACTATTTCTATCCTTACTGCGGCACCACGGATGAGGATGCCGCCTCCATGGCAGCCTACAAACCTGCCTCTATGGATGCTGACGACTGGCGTCGCGAGAACGTCAACAAGACCATCCAAGCCCTCTACGACTCCATTCAGAGTGTCAAACCATGGGTACGCCTTGGCATCGGACCATTCGGAATATGGAGCACGGATGCTTCTGCGGCACGCAAATACGGCATATCTCTGCCCTCTGGTATCAGGGGCACGGACGCATACCAAAAACTTGCCTGCAACACCGTGGAGTGGGTCAAAGGGGGTTACGTGGACTACATTGCCCCTCAACTGTATTGGTCCACACAGGTAGCGGCACAGGACTATGATGTTCTCTGTCAGTGGTGGTCACAATCGGTATGCAAGCACTTCTCGGATATGTTATCCGGCGATCAGCGTGTGGACTTCTTTGCCAGCCAGGCAGCATGGCATGCCTATCCCGACAGGGATGGCAACTACTACTCCGGCTATGAGGACGGCGTAGTCGAGATACAGCGTCAGTTGGATGCCAACCGTCTCAATGCTATCAATGGTGTCAGTGGTTCTGTCTTCTACCAAACTACCACCTATCGCAAGATGGCATCTCAACTGCGGGACTCGCACTTCACGGCACACGCCTTGCCTCCCGCTATGGACTGGAAAGCGAAGACCACCCTTTCAGCCCCCACAGGCTTGACCCTCTCCGGCACTACTCTCACGTGGTCGCACCCCTCGGCAGAGCGTTTCACCATCTATGCCTTCCCGAAGGATGTCCCTGCCGATGTTGCACTTTCCTCATCGCAATACCTTCTCGGTGTGGTCTATGGCACGTCCTATTCCCTACAGGATATCGCAGACCTCTCCAACCTCACCCTTGCCGTCTGCCCATACGACCGCTATGGTGTAGAATACGCTCCCGCTATCTACGGCGGAACATCCACAGATGTTTCTGTTGTTTTAGACGAACCCTGCACTCGCATCTACGATATTATGGGACGCTTTGTCGGCACGGATATACACCAAATAGGTCAATGCCAAGGGATATTTATTATGGTGCAAGGAGACAAACGTACAACCATTGTCCGCCGGTTATAGTTGCCATTTCCTTCTCTTGAGAAAGAAATATGGTTCCCTTACCGCAAAAAAGTCTTATTTATTTGCACATACCAAAAAATAGCAGTACCTTTGCAGCCGCTTTTGGAAGAAAGAGTGAGACGATGTGTAATCTTCTCATAGCGGGATGTGGCGCAGTCCGGTAGCGCAACGGTCTGGGGGACCGGAGGTCGCAAGTTCAAATCTTGTCATCCCGACAAAGCGAAAGCAAACAAAGAATGAAGGTGTATAGCCTTCATTTTTTGTATAAGATTACGGACATATGGCATTACAAGGAAAATACAAGGATTCATCGGTCTTGGTCAAGTCCATACAATGGCTGCTTTGTATGGCGTTGTTCACCATGGTTGCCTTTGCCTTATGGGCACTGATGCCCGACAAGACATCGGTGGCATCGCTGAAATGGTTCCAGTTCCTGCAAACCACAGCCACATTCCTCCTGCCGCCTTTCCTGATGGCATACTTGTGGAGCGGGAAGCCGATAAAATGGCTATGCTTAGACCAATCTGTACCGATGAAATCGGCAATAATTGCAGTTTGTCTTATGTTGGTTGCCTCTCCCGGAATCAACCTGCTCAGTTACCTCAACCAACAGATGACCTTGCCTGCGTGCTTCTCAAGTATTGAGACATGGATGCAACAACAGGAAGAGGCAGCAGCCGTACTCACAGAACGCTTCCTTTTGACCGATTCCATCGGGATATTCATCGTAAATATCCTGCTCATGGCACTCCTTCCTGCCATGGCGGAAGAACTGACTTTCCGTGGTGTATTGCAGCACCTCTTCACTCCGCGCACCTGCACACGCACACCCCATATTGCCATCTGGGCAACCGCTATCGTATTCTCGGCAATCCATTGCCAGTTCTACGGCTTTATCCCCCGCATGCTCTTGGGGGCTGTCTTCGGCTATGCCTTGGTGTGGTCGGGCTGTCTGTGGCTGCCGATGCTGATGCACTTCACCAACAACGCCCTCGCGGTAGTGGTCTATTTCACAGCCCACAAGGCAGGTTGGGACACAAGCAGCATGGACGCCTTCGGTACGGGCGGCACATGGTGGGTAGGCGTATTGAGCCTTGTATTGGTAGGGGTAGGTATCTATTTGCTGCGGCGTTCCACCACAATCAGCAACGCTTCCTCACGTATATCGGCAGGCAACTGAATGTTGCGCAGTTGCAGGCTGCGCACCCAGCCGGGCACGTCCTTTTCTTGCAGCGTATCAAACACTTCGCGCATCATCTGATGCTGCTCTTCCGTATAGTCTTCGGGGGCAATCCCCGCCAAAGCGTCTAATTCTTCATCGTCGTAGTATTCGATTTGGGCATTGGTCTGCAGCAGCGTCTCGCGCTCGCATACCAAGTGCTGCCCGCAGCACTCCCCGTCGGTTACTACTGGTTTCGGGGTGGTTTGCTCAGGTGCAGACGTATCTTTCTTTTGTTCTTTGCGGGCACGTAATTCAAATACCACCACGATGAAAACGCCCAAACAAACGAATAATATCAATGGCAACATACTTATTCCCCCTCTGCTTTGTCTTCTTCCACTACGAGGTTGTCGATAATGAAGTTCTGCCGCTCGCTGGTGTTCTTGCCCATGTAGAAGTTCAGCAATTCGCCCACAGCGTCTTCTTTGCGCAGCGTCACCTGGTCCAAACGGATGCCCGACCCGATAAAACCCTTGAATTCATCGGGACTTATCTCGCCTAATCCTTTGAATCGTGTGATTTCCGGATTGGGTTTCAGGTCGTCAATCGCCTGCACACGTTCCTCCTCGCTGTAGCAATAGCGCGTCTCTTTCTTGTTTTTCACACGGAAGAGCGGCGTCTGCAAGATATACACATGCCCCTTTTTGACGAGGTCGGGGAAGAACTGCAGGAAGAAGGTCAGCATAAGCAGGCGTATGTGCATGCCGTCCACATCGGCATCGGTAGCGATAATCACCTTGTTGTACCTCAATTCATCGAGTCCGTCCTCTATGTTGAGTGCCGACTGCAGGCAGTTGAATTCCTCGTTCTCATACACCACCGATTTGCTCAATCCGTATGAATTCAACGGCTTCCCTCGCAGCGAGAATACCGCTTGTGTGCGCACGTCGCGGCTCTTGGTGATGGAACCCGACGCGGACAGTCCCTCGGTGATGAATATGCTGCTCTCCTGTCGCAGGTCGTCATCTGCATCTTTTGCCGATTTCACCGGCTTCGTGTCATTGAAATGCACCTGACAATCGCGCAGTTTCGGGTTGTTGAGCAGGTTCTTTTTGGCGCGTTCCCGTGCGGCTTTCGTCACACCCGCTATCGCCTTGCGCTCTTTCTCCGAGTCCTGTATCTTTTGCAGCATCACCTCCGTCACCTCGGGGTGCTTGTGGAGGTAGTTGTCCAACTGCTGCTTCACAAAGTCGTTCACAAACTTGTTCACCGACAACCCGCCCTCGGGGGACATGTCTTTCGAGCCCAACTTCACCTTGGTCTGGCTCTCGAACACGGGTTCCGACACGTTGATGGCTATCGCCCCGACTACGCCGTTGCGTATATCGCTGAGGTCCAGGTTCTTGTTGTAGAACTCTTTGATGGTGCGTCCTATCGCTTCGCGGAACGCCGCCTGGTGCGTGCCGCCCTGTATGGTGTGCTGTCCGTTCACAAACGAGTAGTATTCCTCGCCCGTCTGGTTGGTGTGTGTGAGGGCTATCTCTATGTCTTCGCCTGAGATATGAATGATAGGATACAGCGGTTCCACCGTCATATTGTCGGTCAAGAGGTCTAACAGTCCGTTCTTCGAGGAGAACTTCTTACCATTGTACACCAGCGTTAGACCTGTATTCAGATACGCATAGTTGCGCATCAAAGTCTCGATGAAATCAGGGCGAAAGTGGTAATTCTCGAATAGTCCGCGTGAGTTGTCCGGCACGAACTCTACCAGCGTCCCCCGTTTCTCCGGTCCGTCGTAATCTTGCACATCGGTGTCCGACACCAAGTGTCCCTGGTGAAACTCTGCACGGCGTGTCTTCCCGTCGCGGAACGACTGCACCACAAAGTCCATACTCAGCGCATTCACCGCTTTCGTACCCACACCGTTCAAGCCCACGGACTTCTTGAATGCCTTGGTATCGTACTTTCCGCCCGTATTCAGCAGCGACACAGCCTCCACCATCTTCCCCAATGGGATGCCGCGCCCGTAGTCGCGCACACGCACACGCTCCCCTTTGCCTTCTTCAGTGGTGGAGACGGGCGTCACGCTCACCTCAATCACCTTGCCCTCGCCCATGCGGTACTCGTCGATGGAGTTGTCTATGGTCTCCTTGATAAGCACGTAGATACCGTCGTCCGAATGGTTGCCATCGCCCAGTTTGCCGATGTACATACCCGGGCGGCGGCGTATATGTTCGCGGTCGTCGAGGTGGACGATGTTGTCGTCGTTGTAGGTGCTTGGTGCCTGATACGTTTCTTCTGCCATGGCGTATGATGCGTTTGTAGTGGTTGTTTTGGTCCGTTCTTTAAGCCTGCAAAGTTATGAAAAAACCTCGAATTATGCAACACCGTATCCAATCAAAACGTCGTAAAGAGCAGACACTTCCGATATTCTCCCTACAGTGACGGCTTAATCACATACTAATAACATACTAATCACATACTAACCACATACTAATACCATACTCTTAACACGATATTGAAAGGATGATGATGCGGCGGTATTTGACGAGAGGATAGTGGCAGGTGATGATACGTGGTTGGTCAGTCGGGGTGTTTGTAGTAATTATGCAGGTGGTATTTGGCGGTGGACCTGTTGATATTTATATACAACTTGCATAAGTGAAATAAATTACGTACCTTTGCCGCGAGTTTGCCATATTGGCAGAGTATTGATACAACAGAAATACAACTGAGATATAACAGAGATACAACCGAAAAAAGACGGCTGACAAAAGCCGGTGAATAAAACCAATGAAAGAAGTTTCAACCAAAAAACTATTAGATACCATCGTAGAGGGTATCCAAAACCGTAAGGGACACCACATCGTGATTGTGGATTTGCGCCGCCTGAAAGACGCGCCTGTGGACTATTTCGTGATAGCGGAAGGCAACTCGAACACCCAAGTGGTGGCGATTGCCGACGAGGTGGACGACCATGTGCGCACCACCACCCACGTGCACCCGCTGGCAACCGACGGGCGCGACAATGCCGAATGGATTGCCATGGACTATGGCACGATATTTGTCCATATCATGCAGCGCGAGCCCCGTGCCTTCTATGACATCGAGCACCTGTGGGCAGACGGCAAAGTGACCGAGATACCGGAAATATAAACCTAACAACCAACTATAAAATGGCAAATCAACCCAACAACCAAAACCAACAGCAGAAACCCAAGCGGTCGCGCCTGTCGTGGCTATACTATGTGGTGATGCTGATGCTGCTGGTGCTGCTGTTCTACCCGTTTGGCGGGCGCGGCGTGCAGAAAGACCTGAGTTACACCAAGTTCAAAGCATACATCGAGAACGATGCCGTGGCGTCGCTGGTGGTGAGTGATGACAACACCGCCAAAGCGAAGATACGTCCCGAGAGTTATGCCCTCGTGTTCGGCAACCGCGAAGAAGGCGAAGACGTGCGCGGGGAACTGACGGCCCTTATCCCGTCGGTGGAGGAGTTCAGCAAATTCATGGACCAGGTGAACGACAACCGTCAGGCACAGGGTAAGGCGGCAATAGATGTAAGTTACACGAAATCACACGATTACTGGTATCTGATACTGGTGAACGTGTTGCCTTTCCTGCTGATAGTGATGTTCTTCGTATGGATGAGCCGCGGTATCGGCGGCGGTGCCGGCGGGGCTGCCAACATCTTCGGTGTGGGCAAAGCCAAGGCACAAGTGATTGACAAGGACAAGAAAGACAAGGTAACATTCAAGGACGTGGCAGGTCTCGCGGGCGCGAAACAAGAGGTGGAGGAGGTAGTGTCGTTCCTGAAAGACCCGAAGAAATACACCGACCTCGGCGGCAAGATACCCAAGGGTGTGCTGCTGGTAGGCCCTCCCGGGACGGGTAAGACGCTGCTTGCCAAGGCGGTAGCGGGCGAGGCGAATGTGCCGTTCTTCTCGATGTCGGGCAGCGACTTCGTGGAGATGTTCGTGGGCGTAGGTGCCAGCCGTGTGCGCGACCTGTTCCGTCAGGCAAAAGAGAAAGCACCGGCTATCATCTTCATCGACGAGATAGACGCTGTGGGGCGTGCCCGCGGGCGCAACTCGTTTGCCAGCGGAGGCAACGACGAGCGGGAATCGACGCTGAACCAGTTGCTTACGGAGATGGATGGTTTCGGCACGAACTCGGGTGTCATCATACTGGCAGCCACCAACCGTGCCGATGTGCTGGACCCCGCGTTGCTGCGTGCAGGGCGTTTTGACCGACAGATACATGTGGAACTGCCTGACTTGCAGGAGCGCAAGGAGATATTCAACGTACACCTGAAGCCGCTGAAATTGGACGACACGGTGGACGTGAACTTCCTTGCCAAGCAGACCCCGGGGTTCTCGGGTGCGGACATCGCCAATGTGTGCAACGAGGCGGCACTGATTGCCGCGCGCAACAGCCACAAGAAAGTGGGCAAGCAGGACTTTATGGACGCTGTGGACCGCATCATAGGCGGTTTGGAGCGCAAGAACAAGATAATGACCGACGAGGAGAAACGCTCGGTGGCATACCATGAGGCGGGACACGCCACTATATCGTGGCTGCTGCGGTACGGTAACCCGTTGGTGAAAGTGACCATCGTGCCGCGCGGAGTGGCACTCGGAGCGGCATGGTACCTGCCCGAGGAACGGCAACTGACCAACCGCGAGCATATCCTCGACGACCTCTGTTCGCTGTTGGGCGGACGTGCTGCCGAAGAGGTGTTCCTGCACCAGACTTCGACGGGGGCACTCAACGACCTCGAGCGCGCCACCAAGCAGGCGTATGCCATGGTGGCATACTACGGTATGTCCGACAAACTGAAGAATGTCAGTTTCTATGACTCCACGGGGCGTTACGACTACGGTTTCACCAAGCCCTATTCGGAGAAGACGGCGGAACTGATTGACGAGGAGACATCGGCAATCATTGCCGCGCAGATGGAGCGTGCCAAGCAGATTCTGCAAGAGCATGCCGAGGGGCACAACCGCATTGCGCAACTGTTGATAGAGCACGAGGTCATCACCTCGGAGGACGTGGCGGCTATTCTCGGTCCGCGCCCGTGGAAAAGCCGCGAGGACGAGATAATCGAAGCCAACGAGGCTATGCAGGAGGCGGAAAAGAAAGCCCAAGAGGGAAGTGCCAAACAAGAGCAACCTGCGGAGGAAACAACTGCGACTGAGAATTTAATTCCCTCGAATTCGATGGAATTGACAGAAGATGATGCCCATGGGAGTACATCTGATAATCAGGAAGATACAGAGAAAATGACAAAATAATGCATTTTTCTGCCCGGAAAGTGTAGTTTTTTGCCCTTTTTTGCGTCTAATATATAGAGACCTGTGTTTTGGGGGAGTAAAGAATAAGGAGTAAGGAATAAGGACGCAGATAATAATAGGAACAAGGGATAGCAATTAACAAATAAATCTTTTATGAAGAAACTCATTCTTAGCACATTAGTGCTGGCGTTGGGCTTAACAGCCGCAGCGCAACAACCGCAGCCGCTACCTGTTGATTCGGCTGTGCGTGTAGGTCATCTGGACAATGGCCTCACCTATTACATTCGTCACAACGAGTACCCCAAACAGCGTGCGGAGTTCCATATCGCACAGGCAGTGGGTGCTATCCTCGAGGAGGACAACCAGAACGGTCTGGCGCACTTCCTCGAGCACATGGCTTTCAACGGCACCGAGCACTTCCCGGGCAAGGGTATCATCGAGTACTTCGAGTCTATCGGTGTGAACTTCGGTGGCAACATCAATGCTTACACTTCGTTGGACGAGACCGTCTATCGCCTCTCCGACGTGCCTACCTACCGCGAGGGGATTGTCGACTCCGCCCTGCTTGTGATGCACGACTGGGCTTGCGGTCTGTCGCTTCTGCCCGAAGAGATTGACGCAGAGCGCGGTGTGATACGCGAGGAATGGCGCACGGGTGCGGATGCCAACCGCCGTATGTTGAAGGCCATCAACCCGCTCAAGTACCCCAACAGCCAATATGCAAAGCGTGATGTGATTGGCGACACCGCTGTCATCAACAATTTCGCTTACGACGCACTCCGTTCCTACTACCATAAATGGTACGGACCGGACAACCAAGCCATTGTCGTAGTAGGTGATATTGACGTGGACGCTATCGAGGCGAAGATTAAAGCCCTGTGGGCTGACGTGCCTGCCCGTGAGAACCGCGGTGAGCGTCCTCTCTACTCGGTGGACGACAACCAGGAGCCTATCGTGGCTATCGTTACCGACAAAGAGGGGCAATACACCCGCATCGAGTTGGACTACAAGAAAGCCAAACTGCCTGAGGCACTGCGCGGTACCGATGTGGATTATACGCTCTCGATGGCGCAAAACCTCATCTGCGGTATGCTCAACAACCGCCTGCAGGACTTGGCTGTTGACCCCAACGCGTCGTTTGTAGGCGCAGGCTCCTACTACACCGAGTTGGTGAAGGAGAAAGATGCTTTTGTGGCTATCTATGTGGCTAAGGATGGTCAGGAGACGCAGGCATACAAAGACCTGCTCACCCAGATGGAGAAGATGCGCCGCTATGGCTTCACCCAGTCGGAACTCGACCGTGTGTGGACGGAGACAGAGTCGTCCTACGAGAAGCAGTACAACGAGCGCAACTCGGTACGCAACATCACCTACACCCGCGAATATATCCGCAACTTCTTGGACGATGAAGTCATCCCGGGCATCGAATGGGAGTACAAGACCCTGCCTATGCTGCGCCAGATGATTACCCTCGATATGCTCAACCAGATGGCAGAGTCCTTCATCACCGACGAGAACCTGATTATTGCCATCACCGCACCCGAGAAAGAGAGCGTGAATCTGCCTACCGAGCAGCAGATACGCAGCCTCTTGGCTGAGTCCAAGACTTGGGAAATCGCCGCTCCTGTAGAGGAGGCTATCCGCACCACCTTGGTGGAGAAGGCTCCCAAAGCAGGCAAAATCAAGAAGACGGCTTACAACGAGGCACTTGGCACCACCGAGTGGACCCTCTCCAACGGTGTGCGCGTCATCCTCAAACCGACCACCTTCAAGCAGGACGAGATACTGATGTCGGCGCGCTCGTTTGGCGGTACCTCCACTGTGGCAGATGTCAACGACCTGCCTTCCGCACAGTTTGCAACGGAAATCATTGAGTTCTGCGGTATCGGCGACTTCAGCCTGACCGAGTTGCAGAAAGCCCTTACAGGCAAGTATGTGAGCGTCAGCCCGTCTATCTCGGGTACCACCGACGCCATGAGCGGCAGTTCCAACATCAAGGACCTCGAGACCATGCTGCAACTCAACTACCTCTACTTCACGGCTCCCCGCCGCGACGAGAAGGCTTTCGAGGCGCTCAAGGGCATTATGGCTACCCAACTCAAGAACAAAGAGGCGAACCCCAAATATGCTTGGAGCGATTCTATCAGCCTTATGGCTACCAACTACTCGCCGCGTACTATCCTCCAGGACGAGAAGATGCTGGCGGCTGTGGATATGGACAAGGCGATTGCGTTCTACAAGCAGCGTTTTGCCAACCCTGCCGACTTCACGTTCTTCTTCACGGGCAACATCGACCCGGCCGACCCTGCCTTCCAGAAGATGGTATGCACATGGATTGGCGGCATGAAGACCACCAAGAAGAAAGACTCGTTTGTGGACAACAACGTGCATGTCACCCCAGGTATCCAGAAGAACTACTTCACCCGCGAGATGCACACCCACACGGCGTCCAACTTTATCCAGTACACCTCCTACGACATCCCGTACACCATGGAGAATATGCTCAACGTGCGCATGATAGGCCGTATCCTCAGCACCCGCTACTTGGAGTCTATCCGTGAGCGCGAGGGTGGTTCGTATGGTGTAGGTGTGGCAGGTCGTATGTACCGCAATCCTGTGGCTGAGACCGAGTTGCTTATGCAGTTCGACACCGACCCCGAGAAGCAGGAGAAACTGATGGGCATCATTCACGAAGAGGTGCAGACCATCATCGACAACGGTCCGTTGGCTACCGACCTCGGCAAGGAGAAGGAGTCCATGCTCAAGGACTACGACGAGAACCTCGAGAAGAACGGCTATTGGCTCAACACCATTCTGTATAGTTACTACACCTATGGTGAGAACTACCTGACCGGGTATCCCGAGGCAGTACGTGCCCTGTCGGCAGAGTCCGTACAGGCAATGTTGCGCAAACTCGTCAGTGCAGGCAACATGTTCGAGGTAGTCATGCTGCCCGAATAAAGCCACGGATACACACAAATAACCCGCCAATACACATTGGTATACATTTCAAGGGGCTGCCTTACACGTTCAGGCAGCCCCTTTTTCATGTGTGTTTTAGAAAGTTAACGTGTTTGCGAATAAGACTTTTGGGGACGATGCGGCTCGCGTCGTTATTCGCCCTACGGGCGGAAGGTACTTCTACATCATTAAAAACTCATTTTAACTCCTCCCCCCTTGAAGGGGGAGTCAGAGGGGGTCTTGATGTCATCGGGTTAAGTGTATGAGATTAGTATGTGGTTAGTATGTGATTAGTATGTGATTAGTATGTGATTCCGCCGACCTTGTCGTGAGGATACCGTGAGGATGTCGCACTTATTCCTCCCCTGTCTGCCCTTTTATCAGATGCTTTATCTCACTCAGCGCAAACCCTCGTTGCATGCAGAAGCGCATCACTTGCTCGGGACTGCCTTTTTTCTTCTGTATCACTTTCTCCAATACACGAAAATACTCGGTTTCATCGATGTCTTCCAATGCTGCGGCTATGCACGCACTCGGCAGACGCTTGGCTTGCAGTGCCGCCCGCATCTTCACGCGTCCCCAACCTTGGTACAGCAGTTTGTCGTGAACAAATGCCCTGCAATAGCGCGCCTCATCGATGTATTTTCCCTCAATCAGACGCTCTGTCACCTGCTCTGCCTGTACTCTTGTCGCGCCCCATACGCGCATCTTCTCCATGATTTCCGATGTGCAGTGTTCTGCCTGGGCACAATATGCCTCGGCCTTACTCTGCAACTCTGCCATAGACCATTCGCGCTTTTCCATATATATCCTGTCTTAGTTGCACATCATTATATCCTAATCCCGACAGCAAATCGCACATTTCATCGCCATACACCTCGTTTATCTCGAAGAAAAGGTGCCGTCCTTTCCGTATCTCGGCTATCTTTCGATAGAACCGTAGCGGGTCATTGTCGGGCACGAACAGAGCACTTGCAGGCTCATAGTCCAATACCCGCCTGTCCATCGACCTGCGTTCATGCTCACAGATATATGGGGGATTGCTCACAATAATGTCAAAATCCCCGATTTCATCGGTCAGTATGTCCTTTTGTTGCCATTCCACTGCCGCGTGGTTACGCACACCATTCTCTTGTGCCACCGCCAGTGCATCCTTGCTCACATCTATCCCTGCCACATGCCACTCGGGGCGATGCCGTTTCAAGGCTATCGCGATACATCCGCTACCCGTACCTATATCCGCTACTTTCAACACGGGAGAACCCGATGAAATCATGCTTTTTTGCATAGGGAACATCTCCAATACCCACTCCGCCAACTCTGCTGTCTCGGGGCGTGGAATGAGTGTCGCAGGGGTTACTTTGAGGTCTAAACCCATCCACTCGGTATGCCCGAACACATACTGCACGGGCTCATGCTGACGCAGTTTGTGCAATATGATTTCCAAATCCGGTATATTTTCAGTATCTTTGCAACGTGTAAGCAGTTCTGTGCGGCTCTGTCCCGTAGCCTCTTCCGCTACCCACCATGCCAGTTCGCGCAGTTCATGCTCGTCATAGCAGCCCCGCAGGACTTCTTCGATATATGTAATCAAAGGAATCATGTTGCAAAGATACTGTTTTTTTTCGATGTATGGAAACCAACGATAGCAAATACATGCACCGTTGCCTGCAACTCGCGCGGCTCGGTGAGTATTATGTAGCACCCAATCCCATGGTGGGTGCCGTCCTTGTATGCCGACAAGGCGACAACGAGTTCATAGTGGGCGAAGGCTGGCACCGTCAGTATGGCGGACCTCATGCCGAAGTCAATTGTTTCCTCGACGCGGAGAGCCGCAGGCATAATGCTGATTGGACAATGCACGACTGCACGCTTTATGTCAGTCTTGAGCCCTGCAGCCACTACGGAAAGACTCCCCCTTGTGCCAACTTGATAGTGGAGAAAGGCGTCAAACGCGTAGTCGTTGGCTGCACGGACCCCAACCCCAAGGTGGCAGGACGCGGTATTCAGATACTCCGTGATGCGGGCATCGAGGTAGCCGTAGGTGTACTTGCCGCAGAGTGCCGCGAACTCAACAAGCGTTTCATGTGTCTGCAAGAGAAGCATCGCCCTTACATCACGTTGAAATGGGCGGAAACTGCAGATGGTTATCTCGACCGCGTGCGCACAAACGGCACCCCCGTAGTCATATCCACGCCCCTTACCAAGCAACTCGTTCACGAACAGCGTGCCGAGAATATGGCTATCATGGTCGGTACGCGCACTGCCCTTCTCGATAATCCGGGCTTGCGTACAACCCGATGGAATGGGCGAAATCCGATACGTATCGTGCTGGATAGGCACCATCTGCTGCCACCCGATGCCAAATTGTTCTCACCCGATGCCGAGACCATCGTTTATAGTGACTGCACCGACTGGCAGCATATTCTCAGCGACCTTGCCTCGCGCAATATCCATTCTGTCTTGGTGGAAGGCGGAGCCACCCTGCTCCGCTATATCATCAGCACAGGCATTTATGACGAAGTGCACATAGAGATAAGCAACTGCAAATTGGCAGATACGCCCGATTTCAACGGCGTCAAAGCACCGGATATGAGCATTCACTCAGTGCCCAAAATGATAGATAATCACATTATTTGTGTCGAAAAGTTTGCATAAGTGCAATCTTTTTAGTACTTTTGCCACGCTGAAGCAATCCCTATTGCCTATGCGAAATAGTTATTAACCTCTTATACCACAACCTCATGAAGAATCTCACTGTATCGACTCGTGCACAGAAGATGCCGATGTCACCGATTCGTAAGTTGGCGAAGTACGCCGACATGGCTAAGCGCAATGGTACCAAAATCTACCACTTGAATATCGGGCAACCGGATATTCACACTCCCGAGTGCGCTTTGGAGGCTATACACAACTACCATCAGGACATTCTTTCCTATTCGCCGTCGCAGGGCGACCAGTCCTTGCGCACCAAGATGGTAGGCTACTATGCCGATTACGGCATTGACCTTTCACCCGATGAGATTATCATCACAGCGGGTGGCTCCGAGGCTATCATGTTTGCCTATATGGCATGCCTCAATCCGGGCGATGAAATCATCGTTACCGACCCCAGTTATGCCAACTATATGGCATTTGCCATCTCGTGCGGTGCTGTGGTGAAACCGGTCAAAACACGTATCGAAGACGGATTCAAACTGCCCTCTGTGGAGGAGTTTGAGAAGCAAATCACCCACCGCACACGGGCTATCCTTATCTGCAACCCCAACAATCCTACAGGGTATCTCTACACCCGTCAGGAGATGTGCCAACTGCGTGACCTCGTCAAGAAGTACAATCTCTATCTGCTTTCCGATGAGGTGTATCGTGAGTTCATCTACACCAAGCGCCCTTATATATCTGCTTTCCATCTCGATGGAATCGAGGAAAATGTGGTACTCATTGACTCTGTCAGCAAGCGCTACTCTGAATGTGGTATCCGTATCGGTGCCTTGATTACCAAGAACAAAGAGGTGCACAATGCCGTCCTCAAGTTCTGTCAGGCACGTCTCTCGCCTCCTTCGTTGGGGCAGGTTATTGCCGAGGCATCGCTCTCTACGCCGCACGACTACATGGAGCAGGTGTACGATGAGTACCTCTCGCGTCGTAACTTCCTGATTGACCAACTCAACCAAATCCCGGGTGTATTTGCTCCTACCCCTATGGGTGCGTTTTATGTAATGGTACACTTGCCTGTGGACGACACCGACAAGTTCTGCAAGTGGTGTCTCACCGACTTCCAATACGAGGGGCAGACCGTTATGATGGCGCCGGGTAGCGGTTTCTACTATGATTCCGAAGACGGACGCCAGCAAGTCCGTATGGCGTATATCCTCAACCGTGAGGAACTGGCAAAGGCTGTCAAGGTGCTCCGCAAAGCATTGGAGACATACAACCAGTTGCAGGAGCCCTCTGCCGAACCTGCTAAGTAAGCACAGGCAATTTGTCTAATCTGTATATCGGCTATCCAACCACAGCCAAGTAGTATTACTGGTGTGGTCGAGATAGTCGATATATGTTTTCAGGGTAGTCGTATTACTTGATACGCAGAAGGGCTCGGTGTAGCATTGCCACTCGCCATTGTCTATTTGGTAGTATATCTCGCCGCCCTGCATCACCTTGTTCATAGTTATCTGCAAGGTGCCGTCTTGTGTCTGCTCGGCATGAATACCAGGCTGCTGTATGTGGAAGTTGTGCCCGGCATGGTGCAGACGCGGGAGAAGGGTCTCATACACAAGCGTGTTGTATTCATTGAGTGTGAGGTGGCTGCGGGTATTCCATGCGCGCTCCGAGAGACCGAATATCTTGGGATACAACTGCCACTCCACTTGCGCAAAGGAGCGTATCACCTCGCCCCATAGTTGCGCGCTCATACCTATCACATTCGGGTGCTGCAAGGGTTCCCAATCGAAAGCGCGGTACTCGTCGGTGTATCCGCCCCAGTTGAGCCCTTTCTCCTCGTGGTGGTTGCAATAGGCAAGGTCGAAGTACAGGTGGTTTGCCGCTGCCAACACCACAGGGTAGCCTGCTTCTGCCAGTTCGAGGGGCTTTGCCTCGCCGTTGTGCCACGAATAGCATATAGCCCGTGTCTCAGGCGGACAGAAATGTCCTATCTCCTCCCAGCCTGCGGGCTGCAGATGATATCGCTCCAATATGGCAAGCACTTGATTGATAAACGCTTGGTGCTCCTCGTGCGTCAAGGCACCCGTCGGCACCTCGTCGCCGCCGATATTGAAGACGGTCAGCGGACAGCCCGCTTCCTCATGCATCTTCACTATCTCCGTAATCACGCAGTCCACGAACTCGATGGCATACGGATTGGAGACGGCAATCACGTTGTCGGTGTAGTTCTGCGCCGAGAGGTAACGACGCGCCTCCAATGTGCTGTCGGTCAGCAGTCCATGCATGGCTTTCTTGCACGCACGCATGTGCCCTGGCATGTCTATCTCGGGGATGACACGTATGCAACGCGCCTGTGCATAACGCAGCAAATCAATGTATTGCGCACGCGTCATATACCCATTGGCAGTGGATTGTGCGTCCGTGTAGTCCCACCCGCCGCAGTACATCGGCAGCAGGCACTCCGTCTCGGTGGTGGTGTAACCCCGACGGGACGCCACCTCGGTCAGTTCGGGTAGCCCTGGTATCTCCAATCGCCACGCCTCATCGTCCGAGAGGTGCAGGTGCAGGACGTTCAGTTTCTGCTGCGCCATCACGTCTATCACGCGCTTGACAGAGTCGGCGGGATAGTAGTTGCGCACGATGTCAAGCATCACCCCACGGTGGTGCAAGTCGGGGTAGTCGGTGATGACAGCACAAGGCGCCTGCTCACCCAACTGCGCCAGCGTCTGACGGGCATAGAAGACACCCGCATCATCACCTACCTCTATATATATGGTGTCGGGTGTCAGGCGGAGCGTATAGCCCTCGGGCACCATATTGGCATCAGTACGTATCTGCACTTCCGCACGGGCGATATTGCATGTACCCTGCTGATATACAACGCTTTTAGGTTGGGGCAACAAAGGAAGTATCTCCTGTTCGCCTTGTTCATTTTCAAATTTACAAATTGCCTCATTGTACTTGAATGTGTATTCCCCGTCGGCGTAAGGTGTTTTCTCCCACGTCTCTATGCCACGCATCATCTGTTCGCGGCGCATGAAAGGCTCATACGTACACGGGATAGACACGGGCTGTTCGTCACCCCGCACCAAGAAAAAGCCCTCGGGCACAGAGGTCTGGCGTATCACGTTGCCGCGGTAGCGCAGACAATAGGTGCGGCTCTCGCCGGGCTGCAGAGGGGCAAAGGCTGCGGTAGGCACGATAGAATGGTAACTCGCCTGTATCTCCGTCTCGAGGAGCGCGCCTGCGACAGTGCCCTCGCGCAAAGGCTGTTCGTCCGCCGTCATCGTGAGCGGGTGAACGGACATATAATCAAAGTAGAGCGTCCAACCCTCGTTCGTCAAGGGCTTGCTTGAGGTATTGGTGATAGTCAGATACATCTCGCACACATTGGGGCGTATGTCGTTGGCGCCCATCTCCCAATGCAGTGACATGGGTGCCTGCTGATTGCCACAACCACAGAGTAATGCTGTGCCTGCTATGGCAAGGGTCGTGCATACGCATATGCGTATGTGATACAGAATGCGGTGCAAACGTGCCGCAATGTGGCGGCATACCGAGATAGTAGAATGTTGTTTCATGGTGATACGGTTGCTTTTGTTGATAGTAATTTACGTTATGAAAACGCCGCAAAGTTACACAAAAACAGACAAATATACAAGAAAAAAGCGATATTTGCTTGCATACATAGACAAAAAGCAGTACCTTTGCCGTCGCAAGGGTATTAGAACTGCAAGACGGGTTCAAATAAACGGCCGTTTTACATGAACCACTTTGCAAAGGTAATGCTTTTCCACGGATTACACAAAAAAACTTACTCGTTTTTTTATATATTTTCATTGGCACGGCACAAATGCCTCCACCAACCGCTACTCCGCAGACGTCGTGGCAACCGCTATTTATTCTATGCGTCCCCGATGCAACTGCTCTATCGGGAAAATCAAGTCCCAATTTTTGCCCCACACGATGTTGCCGTCTTCCAACTTGAATTGGCGGAACTTACGCTCGTCCAAGTACTTATTGTATTGAGGATGTGGATATTGCCGTATAAAATCGCCTACATTGACCACTTGCGACGTATGGTCACTAAAAGTCAATCGCACCGACAGATTGCCGACATCTGCTGCGTCTGTGATATATAAACGGTTCATATTAAAGTTTGGTTTTAATGTTTGTACTGCGTACTACTTGTTTCTTGACAAAGAAATTAACCCATTTATCGATGATATTCTTGTAGTATTTTCTAATAAATTCCTCTGCCACTTTCTTGTCTTTTGCAGGAAGAGGTTCTTCTCCCGCTTTCTCTCGGACACGGATTTCTGACAGTTTGCCATCCAGCATAATAATCTCAAATATACTATGGCAGCCGCTATGGCTTACATGTACGTGAATTGGCGTGTGTTCATTCGAGTAAAAGAAGAACACAAATCCGAAGTATTGGTAAATCTGTGGCATGTTCTTATCATCTATTTATTCTGCTGCAAAGTTAGTGCCAAAAAACGAAAATTGCAAGCATTAGTACTTTTTATTTGCGCAGATACCACATTTTGCAAGCATTTTTTCTCTTGATACTCTTCCATTTCTACATCTACAAACATTGTTCATCCCGTCATTCGTTGTTATTTTTACCGAACCTTTATCGGGTTAAGACTATGACATTAGTATGTGATTAGTATGTGATTAGTATGTGGTTAGTATGTGATTAGTATGTGATTAAGCCGACAATGTCAAAACAATACCGATAGCATTCTTCATGGATGAAGACATACGATGCTTTGGAGCCAGTGCGGCTCGCGTCGTCAGTACATATCTACAATCTCATCATCCCGCAACAAAAAGATAGCCAAGCACTCCTGCTCGGCTATCCTTTTCAGTCCTTAACCAAGGACTCTGTTTGTATTTCGGTATCTCTTTCTTACTCTACCACGTTACCCATCATATCGTACATCACGCCGTCGCGAACCACATACACTTGTCCGTTGCGAACCACTTTCTGCACTTGCGGCATAGCCACCTCTGTGTTGTCAACGAATGTACCCGTGCTCTTCACAATCGTCTGCGACTTTTGTGCAGGCACAACGATACTATTCTCCGTGGTAGGCATAGCGTATTTGTACAGACGTTCAGCGGAAGCCGAAACAACCAACAAATCACCGGCATAGTCAAATGCCACACCATCTATATTCGTACCCATGGCAGGAGTTTGAACACCCTTGGTCAGAGTAGGAACACCCGTTGTAGCATCGTAAGTCACATTGAAAGTGGTCACTACTTTATTTCCACCAAAGCCCAATACATCATGTCGGGTATCGTATGCCATCTGACCACGATACGAAGCGTTATTTGCCTTATCAAACATTGCCTTAATAGCATCATCAGCACTGCCATTCACAGCATAGTCAATTTCGCCTTTTGCATTCACGTGGCTCAAGATATTATATGTATCAATGCCCCAGCGGTGTTGTGCTACCCACAGACCACCGCGACCATCGGAAGCCATCGAGTTGTCTGCATTTCCCCAAACAGCACTTTGGATAATCTTTGTAGCCACACCATTCTCGACCTTGTAGATTGTGCCACCCGTAGTGGTATTTGCATTGTCCAACACATACAGCACATCATTCTCATCAATGCAAATAGAGTTAGCCAATGTTATCTCTTCAATACCTGCAACCACGTTTACAGCCTCTTCATCAGAAGCCCCGAATTTCCAAACAGCAGTTGGAGCCAAATTGCGTGCGATATACACATTGTCCTTGCTGTCTACTGCCATACGGTGCATCTCCATACGTTTTCCAATGGTTACGTTGGCAGGCAAAATACCAGCAGTATCCATATTGACACAACCTAACAGAGCATCAAATGCAAATACGCCGGCCTTTTGCGACTTGGTCCATTGCGAACCGCCATCACTGGCACCGTTTGTAGCCTGCAAAACGAGGAATATACCGAAATCTACAGACTCGGTATTGTTGATAGCCACTACATCTTGAGGCAGGTAGAATTTATAAACATCAGTCTCAGCATTTGTTACTTCCGTCAGTGCCTCAATAGCAGCACCTTTCAATTCCACAGCCCAATTGAGAGTAACATCTTTGCCGGGGATTTGGTCTTCCGTCAGTGTAACTGTGTTTGCACCCTGCTTAACGTCCTTAACAGCCACTTTGCCAACCTCGGTGCCGTCTGCTGCCGTAAACACAAGGTTAGCCTCCGTAGCATCTGCCACTGCCTTGAACTCAAAGACGTAAGATTTTTCTTCTTGCGACAAATCCAAGTCGTAAGCCCATACGCGCTGTGCGCTGATGGTGTTAAAACCTGCTGCCGCGGTCATGACCAAAGCAGCCAAAAGAAGTGAAATTTTCTTCATAACATTACAGATTTATAAGTTAATAATTGTTGCCTATGCTTATTGTCCCAATCTCCCCACTTTATCACATTTTCATAGTATCAAATAAAGGGCCGTTTATTTGAACCCGTCTGAGACTGGGCACAAGTGGAGTGAAGGAGAGAGAAATCGTATTTGTAACACACATAAAACCAATAAAATACCATTGAATAAACAAATAACAGAATACATAACGATGAAGAGATTATCGGCTTTATTGTCGGTGGTGTGCGCTATGGTGATGCTCACACCTGTGAGTTTTGCTGCCAGTCCGAAGCGTGAGATGCGGGCGACATGGCTGACGAGTGTGGCGAATATCGACTGGCCCAAGGCAGGTACGGTAGGTATAGATGCACAGAAGAAAGACCTGGTGCGTATGTTGGATTCGATTCAGTCGATGAATATGAATACGGTGTTCTTTCATATCCGTCCTGCTTGTGACGCGCTGTACAAGTCGAGTTATGAGCCATGGTCGAGTTACCTCAACCACGGGCGCGGGGTGGACCCCGGGTATGACCCGCTGCAGTTCTGCATAGAGGAGTGCCACAAGCGCGGGTTGAGTTGCCATGGTTGGATAAACCCCTACCGCTACGGCTCGCGAGGCAGTTATGACTGGACGGGGAACAACGATACCACCCGACTGAACTACAAACATTCGCACCCCGAATGGTTGTTATGGTACAAGAGCGACATCATCCTTGACCCAGCGTTGCCCGAGGTAAGGCAGCAGATAAAGAACGTGGTGGGCGACATTATCGCACACTATGACATCGACGGCATACTGATGGACGACTATTTCTACCCCTACGGCGGCACGACCAATCAGGACTCGACCAGCGTGCGGACATTGAAGCCCGACGGCATCAGTGTGGACGACTGGCGCAGGCAGAACGTGAACAAGATGGTGAAGGATGTGTACGACACTATTCAGGCTGTAAAACCGTGGGTGACCTTCGGCGTGTCACCATTTGGAATATGGACGACCAACTACGCGGTGGCAAAGCAGCGCGGATACACGCTGCCGAGCAACATCTCGGGCGGGAATATGTATCAAGAGATATATTGTGACCCCGTGGCATGGCTGGAAGAGGGGACGGTGGACTATTTGTCGCCGCAGTTGTACTGGAAGATAGGCGGCGGGCAGGACTACAAGACGCTGAGCAAATGGTGGGGCGATATGTGCAACCGCTTCGGCAAGCACTTCTATTCAAGTATGGCGATATACCGCTATCAGGACGGCACATTCAGCGTGAGCGAGATACAGCAGCAGGCACAACTAAACCGCACCGTGACGGACAATGCACCAGGGGCGGTGTTCTATCAGACGATGGGTTGGATATATGACAAGAAACTGCGCAAGGCGTTCTTGGCTGACGAGTTCCATTACCCCGCTTTGCCGCCTGCGATAAACTGGAAACCCGCACGCGAGCGCGCTATGGTGGAGAACCTGCAGCAGAACGGACGCACGCTGACATGGACGCACACAGACGATGATGTGCACTTTGCGGTGTATGCCGTGGCAAATAACTTCCGCAACCGGGTGGGTGTGTATTCGCTGGGTGAGGCACTGCTGGGCGTGACCTACGACAAGACATTCACGCTGCCCGAGGGCATGAACGAAAGCGGCTACAGGATTGCCGTGAGCGTGGTGGACAAATACAACAATGAGTATGCGCTGCGGATATTGGGTGAGGACAAGACGGAAGCCGTGAGTACTACGTTGGTAAGCCCGAATGACGGCGATGCGCGCAAGTTGCCGACGGTATTCCAATGGGCGTTTGTGCCGAAAGCGGACAGTTACGTGCTGCAGATAGCACGCGACGAGGCGATGACAGATATTGTGATGGCGCAAGAAGTGACGGGCACGTCTTTCTCAACAGATATGCGACTGAACCTGCAGCGACTGCCGTTGGGCACGTACTACTGGCGTGTGAAGACGCGCATACCCAACTCGGGCGACTGCTGGAGCGAGGTGCGCAAGGTGGAGTTCTCGACAGCGGATGCGGTGGAGAATATCGGCACGGACGACAGCCAATGGGCAAGCCGCAAGTGGATAGAGGACGGAGTGCTGAGGATAGAGCATGCGGGGAGAGTGTATGACGCACAAGGTAATGTGCTGAAAGACAGATAGTAAACAAAGATATTAACATTCTAATACCTACAAGTATGAGAAAATTCTTTACCCTTTTAGGGCTGGTGGCAGCGATGGTTGCCTTCGCCCAAACGAGCGTTACGATTCAAGACCAGAAAATGGTAGTGACACGTGACGGCGAGAGTTATGTGCTGACGCCTAACGGCGAGGATGCCAGTTATTTCTGGGCAAGCGTGTCGCCCGATGAGCAGCACCTGGTGTATGTTACGGCACGTTATGGCACGTTTGTGTGCGACATAGACGGACAGCACGTGCAGTCGATGGGGCGTATGAATGCGCCGAAATGGATAGACAACCGCCATGTGGCAGGTATGCAGGAGTTCTATACGGGGCATGACGAGATAGACCATATCCGTTATATCGCCCGCAGTATAGACGGGCGCGACACCCGTGACCTCAGTACGGTGGAGCAGCAGGTGTTTGTGGAGGCGGAGAATGTGCGTCTGGCAGCCGAGAAGAAGCGTCAGGCAGTGCGTTTGGCAGCCCGCCGCGAGGCACAGCAAGAGGCAGGGCTGAAGGGCATAAAGATATATATCAACCCCGGGCACGGAGGACATGATGCAAACGACCGCAGTATATGGACGATACCTGTACCCGAGGTGTGGACCAACCCCAAAGGCTACTGGGAGAGCAACTCGAACCTCGTGAAGGGGTTGGCACTCAAGGATATGCTGGAGAAGGCGGGTGCGACGGTGATTATGTCGCGCACGACGAACAAGTCGGGTAACCGCGATGTGAGTTACTATCCGAATGCGACGGCAGAGGAGTTGGAGGAGTTGAGGAACGGTGATGACCGTGACCTGAGCGCGATTGCCGAGGAGGCGAATGCCAATAATGTGGACCACTTTATCTCGATTCACTCCAATGCGCTAAACTCGCAGACCAACTATTTGCTGATGCTGTATCACGGTAGAACCGGCGAACCGACCGTGGCACAGAGCGACCAGATGGCTGCCAGCAGCGGTGAGATACAGATAACCAACCCTCTGACCGTATGGACGAGTCCGAAACCTATCCTGCGCGGCGACTTGAGTTTCTATGGGGACGATATGGGATTGGGCGTGTTGCGTCCGCTGACAGTGCCAGGGTTCCTGAGCGAGGGGTCTTTCCATGACTATGCGCCCGAAACACACCGTCTGTGCAATGATGACTATTGCAAGTTGGAGGCACTGCGTATGTACCAGCACTTCCACAAGTGGTTCAAGCGCGAGTTGCCGCAGACCGCTACAATCAGCGGTTGGGTGAAGTCAAGCAATGAGTTGGTGGATGTGCTCAACCAGCCGAAGTTTGTGTATGTGCCCAACAGCGATGACCAGTGGTTACCGTTGAATGGTGCAAAAGTGGAATTGTATAAGGGCGATACGAAGATTGCCGAGAAGACGACCGATGACTGGTACAATGGTGTGTTTGCGTTCTATGACTTGGAGCCTGGCGACTACCGCGTGGTGGCAAGCAAGGCTAAATACAGCACCATGGAGACCAATGTGACCGTGAAGGCGGAGGAGATAGCAGGTGTGAAAATACAACTGAAGAATATCCGTCTGCAGGCTGCGGACTACCCGTGTGCGGAGAGCGATGCGATGGCATTGGATAACTATGAGTTTGAGGCAGTGGGTGAGAAAGCAGTATGCCCCGCAGGCGTAACGCGTGCGCTGTATCGCAATGGCAAGTGCTATATGCTGATTGGCGGTGCAGTGAAGTGCTACAACACGGATATGACGGGCGAGACCGCCCTGCCGATGCCCGCAGATGTGGTGCTGAGCGATATAGGCTTCAGTGCGGACAACTACTTGGTAGGTAAGGTGGCAGACAAGGGCACTTTCTATATGTGGGACGAGAAGATGGAGAACCCAACAGTATTGTTCAATTGCGACAACGTATGGGGTAACTCATTCGCTATCAGTGGTGCGGCATGGTGCAGCCAATATGTATTAGGCAGAGACAAAGCCGTCAGTGATATTCAGTATAATGCAGATGCCGAGGGTGACAAAGCCACGGTGACAACAAGGGAATTCAGTACGGACTACACCGGCAAGCAACTGACCATTGACCCGTTTGGCAAGGTTTGCGACATAGCGGGCGTTAGTTTCTTCTGCTATGCAGGGCACTACTACATGGCACGTCCTGTGAGCGACGGCAAGGCAAAAGTCGGCTTCCGTCTGTATGACGTTACCGAGGGTATGGACAAGGCACAAGAAGTTAGCAGCCAATACCCCGAGGCTGGTCTCGGCGAGGCAGAGGCTGCGTATATGAGCACCCTGGCATGGGTGGACGGATATACCATTCATGTAATCGTGTTGGCAGACGGTGAGGGCGTGCAGCACTTCCAGTCGCTGTCATCGCCGGTGGCAAACATCTACGCAGGCGAGTTGGATTGCGACGGCACGAACTTCTATTTCCGCCTCAACGAGGACGCTTCCAATGTGAGCATCACCATCGAGAAAGACAACGAGATAGTGGATACCCACGTGATAGGTGCCTTGGGCAAGGGAGCACACAAGGTGGCTAATCCGTTCACAGGCAAGGTGTTCGACCACTACAGCATCACGGCTTCGACACGCGCTATTGCTTATCCTGCCAAGATTAGTACGGATGACGAGGTATTCCAGTTCTATGCCGCACGCGGTGTGGCAGTGGACAAGACGCCGTCCAGCCCGTATTTCGGACGTGTGTACGTCAGCAACTCGGTAGGTGGCGAGTGCTCCGAAGGCACGGCACCATCGTTCCGCAACTCGGAGATGGGTGTGTTCGTATTGGGCAACGACCTGACCGATGTTACCAACCAAGGCGGCAAGGCATATACCGGTGAGGTAGAGTGGGGCGAAAACGTAGCAGCCACCAACTACCAGTTCGCGTTGGCACGCCCCACGGTGGCACCCAATGGCGATGTATTCGTGCCCAGTACTTCCTTTGGTTCGGCGGGTGTGTATGTGATGAACCCTGCCAAGCCTGATAGTGCTTTCACGCCTGTCTTCAGCGGCAAGCGCAGCAAGTCCACAGGACAAATCAAGTCGGGCTCGAAGGTCATCACCAACCCCGTGATGAGTTGTGTGGTGCTCGGCACGGGCAAGGACGAAGTGCTCTACACCTACGACCGCGACAATAGTATGGGTACCGTTTATAGCAATATCAACCAGTACAATATCGGCGAGCAAGAGGCACTGCCTTGGACCACTACGCCGTCGGCAGTGTTCTTCAACGACCTCAACACGGGTTCGCACATGCAGAATGGTAGCGGTGAGTTGGCTTACGACCAGCGTGGCGGCTTCTTTATGAGCCAGTACCGCTACAACAGTAGTGCTGCCATTCCTGCTCTCATTCACGTGAACGCCAAGGGCGAGATAGACTTCAATATCGCCAACAACGGTATTGACGGTTCGCACCAAGGCGGTATGGGTATCAGCGCAGACGGCAATATGATTGCTATGGGTGCCGCTGCAGGTACCGTGAAGGTATGGGACGTAATCTACAACGAGACTACGGGTGCACCCTCACTCACCGAAAAGTGCATCATTGAGTGGGACACCAAGGGCAATACGATGGGCGTGGACTTTGATGCTGCAGGCAACCTGTACATCGTCTCCAACTCCAATGAGCGCTTGATGGTCTATGCCCTGCCTAACACCAACAACACCTATACAACACGCGTACCCGTACGCGAGGGTATTCAGTTCCCGATGGGCGTTGATGAGGTGAATGCAGATACCACACCCGCCATGCGCCAGGGCATCTACACCGTCACGGGGCAGTACTTAGGCACCGACGAGAGCCAACTGCCTGCAGGCATGTATATCATTAATGGCAAGAAAGTAATCAAATGAAACGATTAGCAACCATACTATTGGCATTGGCTACCCTCTGTGTAGCCAATGCTGCTACCATTACCGGCAAGGTAACTGACGGCGCAGGCGAACCCCTGATAGGCGTCAGCGTATTAGTGGTGGGCACCACAACCGGAACCATCACCGATTTCGACGGCAACTACGCCATTGAGGCAGATGCCAAGGCGCAACTGCGCTTCTCCTATATCGGCTACAACACCCTTACCGAATCCGTCAACCAGCGCACCGTTATCAATGTCACGTTGCGCGAGGACAACAAGATGCTCGACGAGGTGGTCGTAGTCGGCTACGACACCCAGCGCAAAGCCAACCTGACGGGTGCCGTGGGGTCCGTGAGTGTGGAAGACCAGTTGGAGGGACGTCCTATCGCCAACGTGGGTACGGGTCTGCAAGGTGCCGTTCCCGGTCTGACCATCACCCAGTCGTCAGGACGATTGGGCGACACGCCTAAGTTCCGTATCCGTGGTGCGGTCGGCACTCTGCTCAACGAGGGCAACGATGCCAGCCAGCCGCTTATCCTTGTGGACGGTGTGGAGATTAGCGACATATCTATGGTCAATGCCGATGATATTCAGGACATCTCCGTGCTGAAAGACGCGGCATCCTCCAGTATCTATGGTACCCGTGCCGCCTTTGGTGTCATACTCATCACCACCAAGTCGGGTGCAGGTGCACAGTCCAAGTTCACGGTCAACTACTCCAACAACTTCTCGTGGGCTACCCCGACAGTACTGCCCGAGGTGGCAAAGTCGTATGTCGGCGCGGAGATGGCATTGGAGGCACGTCAGCGTCGTACGCCTAGTACCACGGTGTTCGCCAATGTGATTGGCTTGACATGGGATGCCGAAGATATTGAGAATATGAAAGAGTGGGAACGTATGTACGGCAATCAAGACCTCGGACCCGAGATGGTGGAGGGGCGTGACTTTGTCATCAAGTCCGGCACCCCGCATTTTTATCGGAGTTGGGATGCCGCCAATGAGTATGTTAAGGATTTCTCTTTCTCACAGCAGCACAACCTCAGTTTCAGCGGCACGGCGGGCAAGACTAACTACTATATGGGTCTCAGTTATATGGACCAAGGCGGTGTCGTCAAGGTCAATCCTGACCAATACAACCGCTACTCGGTCAATTTCTCTACCGACACCGAGATCAAGCCATGGCTGCATGTCCGCAGCAAGGCACTCTACACGCGCACCGATCTGGAGACGCCGTTCAACTACGGCTCCACATCCTTCGATGCGCTCTACTACCTCTACCGTTGGCCGGCTATCATGCCCTACGGCACCTACGAGGGACACCCCTTCCGCAACTCCATCACCGAGACGGCTGCGGCGAATATGAACAGCAACATCAAGGACTACATGCGTATGTCCGTGGGGGCTACCTTCACGCTCGGCATACCCGACCTGACCCTCGACCTTGACTACACCTACAACCTTGACAACCAGAGCATCACCCAGCGCGGTGGTACCGTGGGCGGTTGGGATTTCTGGAGCGGCAGCATGCAATTGGTGGACAACTGGGCCGCCACTTCGCGCAACAAGATTGACAAGTATATCTACCAACGCAACTACCATGCGGGCAACGCCGTCCTTCGCTACAAACACACATGGAACGATGCCCACAGTTTCAATGTCTTTGCGGGTATGAATATCGAGTACAAGGAGGTGGACTACGTCAACGCCGAGAAGCGCGACCTTCTCGACCAGAACAAGGCGGAAATTTCCCTTGCCACGGGCGAGAACTTCATCTACGGCAACCACACCTCGTGGGCAATCATGGGCTTCTTCGCACGCGCCAACTATGCCTACCGCAACCGCTACCTCATTGAGTTGAACGGACGTTTCGATGGTTCCTCGCGTTTCCCCGCCGACCAGCGTTGGGGCTTCTTCCCGTCTGCTTCACTCGGTTGGGTGGCAAGCGAGGAGAACTTCTGGGAGGTACTCAACCCGTGGTGGAGTTTCTTCAAGATTCGCGGCTCGTACGGTTCTATCGGCAACCAGGACATTGGCAACAACCGTTTCCGTGCCATCATGAGTTCCTACAACAGCGGCTGGATTGTCGGCTCCACCAATATGCTGACTTTCTCCCTGCCTACCGCCATTGCCGACGGTTTCACATGGGAGACCATTAAGACCATGAACCTTGGTATCGATACTCGTTTCTTCAACGATGACCTGGGTGTCAGTTTCGACCTCTACCGCCGTATCAACGACGGCATGGTAGTGGGCGGCACCGAAGTTCCCAGCACTTTCGGAGCCACCGCGCCCTACGAGAACGCAGCCCAACTCACCACCAATGGTTGGGAACTCTCTCTCGACTACCACCACCGCTTCTCTAACGGGTTGCGCCTCAACTTGACCGCCAACCTCGCCGATGCGCTCACTATCGTTACCAAGCACCCCCGCAAGAACACTTCCGTTCTCGACGGCAGCAACTACGAGGGCAAGATATATGGTGAGATATGGGGCTTCACTACCGACCGCCTCTTCCAAGAGGACGATTTCAATGCCGACGGCACCCTCGTGGACGGCATCGCCTCGCAGTCCTACTTCGAGAAGATGAACGGCTACGGCTACAAGTACGGACCCGGTGATGTCAAGTATATGGACCTCGACGGTGATGGTGAAATCACGTGGGGCGACAAGACCGCTGCCAACCCGGGCGACTGGCGTCGTATCGGCAACACCACTCCGCGCTATGAGTACAACTTCAAGATTGGTATCGACTGGTACGGCGTGGACCTCAACCTGCTCTTCCAAGGCGTCGGCTCGCGTCAATACTGGGCTACGGGCACTATGATGATACCCGGATGGAACTTCTCCGAGGGCACCTACTATGCCCACCAGACCGACTACTGGAAGCCCGACCACACCGATGCTTTCTATCCCCGTCTCACCGAGACCAACCAACCCGGGCAGTATTCGGCGGCGTCCTTCAACTTCCTCTGCCAGACGCGCTACCTCCTCGATATGAGTTACCTGCGTCTCAAGAACATCACCCTCGGTTACAGCCTGCCCGAAAAGGCACTCCGCAAGATGCACTTCTCCAAGTTCCGCATCTATTTCAGTGCCGAGAACGTATGTGAGTTCGACCATCTCGGCAACCTGCCCATCGACCCGGAGACCGACACCTCTACCGGCGACGGAGGAGCCATGGGATGGGGACGTATCTACCCCTTCACACGCCAACTCAGTTGTGGTCTCCAAATCTCGTTATAACATTATATACTAATGACTTATGAAGAATAATCATATAATCCTTTCGCTCATCCTCGCCGCTCTCGCGCTGGCTTTCACGGGCTGCGAAGACTTCCTCAATCAGCCTGCCTACGACGACTTCACCGATGCCGAGTTCTGGCAAAACGAGGACCAGACACGTACCTATATGTACGGCTTCTACACCTCTGTCTTCTCGGGCTATGGCACGGGCACATCCCACGGACCGTTCCTCATGGGGCAGACCAACAACGACGACTTTGCCTCCGACAAGCAGCAACTCAACCTCCGTCCCGAGGCAGTGCCTGTGTCCGACGGCTCGTGGTCGTTCTCCAATATCCGCAGGGCGAACTATGTGCTCGAGAATATCGACCGTATTGATGCCAACGCGGCTACCAAGAACCACTGGCGCGGGGTGGCACGTTTCTTCCGTGCCTGCTACTACAGCAACCTCACCTTCACCTACGGCGATGTGCCTTGGTTCGACCGTGTGCCTGTGGCGAGCAGCAAAAAGGAGGACATGGACTACCTCTACAAGGACCGCGACCCCCGCACCTACGTGGACGCGCGTATCCTCGAAGACTTCCGCTATGCCATGGATAGTGTCCGCGAGAACGATGGGGCGCAGCAAATCAACCGTTATGTGGTGGCAGCCATAGCATCCCGCTATCTGCTCCGCGAGGGTACGTTCCTCAAGTATCATAATATCGACCTCGACATGGCAGAGCAGTGCCTGGTTGCCGCACGCGATGCCGCCCTGCTCGTCATGAACTCGGGCAAATACTCCATTGCGCCCTCCTACAAGTCGCTGTTCGTCAGCGAGGACCTCGCCGACAATCCTGAAGTCATCATGTACCGTCACTACGAAGACGGCGTATTGGCGCACTCCACGCTCACGTACTCCTTCACTGAGGCGCAGGCGGGTCTCAGCAAATCCCTCGCCGAGAGTTTCCTCACTGCCGACGGACTGCCTGTATATGTCAAAGACCCCTTCTGGATGGCACGCACCGAGGGTGAGTTCTTCGCCAATCGTGACCCGCGTCTCACCCAGTGTATCCGCCCGCACTACTACCTCAAGGGCACTGACACCAAGCCGTTCAACTACGCACTTTCGGGCTACTCATGGTGCAAGTTTATGGACGACTCGCGTGCCACCACGCCGGAAGCCACATGGACGGGTTCCAAGAACGTTACCGATGCGCCCTGTCTGCGCTATGCCGAGGTGCTGCTCAACTACGCCGAAGCAGCCTACGAACTGCATCTCCTCAACGCTTCCTATCCTTTTGCTGACGCGGAACTCGACCGTTCTATCAACCTCATCCGCGCCCGCAAGGACGTCAATCTGCCTGCCCTGCGCGTCGTAGGCGACCAACCTTCCGTCAATGGCAAGGTCTTCGACGACCCGAAGCGTCTCGAGATTGACCAACTCGCCGACGGTGGCATCACGCCTTCTATCTTGTGGGAGATACGCCGTGAACGCCGTATCGAACTGTGCATGGAGGGCTTCCGCCTCAACGACCTCAAGCGTTGGCGCAAACTCGACTATCTCTGGAACGGTTGTAACCCCGACATTCGCTATGGAGCCTACATTGTTGCAGACAATTATCCCAACAAAGACCCCGAAATCGTCTTTGAGGACTCGTCTGCCAAAGAGGGGTATATCCTCCGCAACACCGAGGGGCAGCGTGAGCGTCCTGTCGCACGCAACTACGTCAATCCCGTGCCGTCAGGTCAAATCACCCTCTACAAAAACAAGGGCTACACCCTTACCCAAACCAAGGAGTGGCAGTAGCCCCCTAATGACTCCCTATATACCCCCGATAAGGTCTCGACAAAAAATTGAGACTTTATTGGGAGGATAGCAATACGACATCAAGGTGTCATACTCTGTTTTTAATGGGCTTTAATGGAGAATAATTGACGACTGATTAACGGCAATTAATGGAGGCTTATGACTTACGCGGCAATTAGCGGAGCCTGTCTTCGGATGTTATCGTTTATTAATCGATTCAAACAGCAAGGGATACGCAACCCATACGCAAGGGATAGGCAACGGATAAACCATTCATAAACGAGTAATTATTATAAAATATAAACAGCCAATGCGGAGCAAAATTAATGGTTAATTACACGGTAATTATATGTTTATGGAGAAAATTAACGGTCTATTACACGGCTATTAACGGAGAATTTTAATGGGTCTGCATGGCTTTAATGGAGCAAATCACGAGCATTAACGGTTAATTAACGGCAATTAACGGAGAACCGGTATGTTTTCGGTGGTCATTTGCGGCTACCAGTGAGATGTAAAATATTCAATTAACGGAATGTATATGAAACGTAATCTTTTCTTTTCGTGCATCGCCCTTATAGGGTTGTTATGCACACCCGGGTGCAAAGGCCCGGAAGAGGGCAACAATGACACCGTCGAGGCGCTCATCAAGTCCATTTCTATCAAGAACTCCACCTACAACGGTACGGTGGACAACACGGCGTACACCGTCACTTTCGACAACGTAGCAGCCGAGACCGACATCGACGCTATCCAGTTCAACGCCAAACTCTCGCTGGGTGCCAAACTCGACAAGGACACCTACGACTTCACCGTCAACGCCTCCGAGGACGGCAAGCAACTCAAGCAGGACGTGAAGGTCATCAACGGTACCAAGGAGCAGGTTTATGAGGTCTTTATTAATCTCAGTGACCCGACCTCTGCCCCCCAACTCGACAAACTCGTTATGAAATCCCGCGGCGGCACCGAGTACACAGCCCAAGTGGTGGACGGCGTACTCGCGCTCGGTATGCCCGATGAGGCAGAGGCTATCCTCTCGTCTATCACGCTTATCCCCGCACGTGCCACCTACCAATTCACCGAGATGAAAGACAATGTCCTCACCGCAGCCAACCCGGGCAAACTCGTTATCGAGTTTATGGGGCGCAAGACGGAGATGGAAATCACCTTCAAGAGCGGACCTACCCCTGGCGTTGATTTCACCCAAGCCGTCGTACACGACTTCTCTGTTGCTACGGGCAACACTCCTGCCTATTTCGCAGGAGAGCAGGTACGTGGTAGTGACTTCGATGGTGAATATGTGCTCATCGTATCCCGTGAAGGAGCAGAGACTCCCACACCGCGCCTGTTGAAGGTTGCTGACCTTCTCGCCAACAACGCAAGCGCTCCGATTATGCTCAACGTAGAGGGCGTGACAGGCGGCACGCACGTTGTCAGTGCCGGTCGTCTCTCACACGGACACATCTATATCTGCAATCTTGTACACCCTTCTATCAGTGCTGCTTCTCCGTTGAAAGTATATCACTATGCGTCCCCGACGGCTATGCCTGATGTATGGACATGGGACGGTGTCATCAGTATCAACGGCAACGACACCACCAAGTATGCCGGACGTATAGGTGACAATATGTCTATCAACCTCGACGAGAGTGGTAACGGATATGCTTTCTTCTGTATGCAAGAGCACGCTAGCAAGATTTACCGATTCAATGTTACCAACTTCACCAACTTCTCTGACCCCTATGAAATTAGTTTGGATGTTGAATGGTCATACTATGGCTATGTCAACCAAATTGAAACAGACAAATATATTTTCACGTGCAGTTATAAACCCCTTATTCGTCTGATGGATGCCAATGGTGTTGCGCTCATTGATGATGCAGATTTTACAGAAACTACAGAGAGCGGTTTGAAACTATGGGCAGGCGTAGACCCTCGTATTATCAACTATAATCGTGGACGATATTTGATGTTTGCCTCATCATATCCAAATGGTACAACCAATGGTAGAACCAATGGTCCTGTACTATATATGATGGATATAACAGATGGCGTAGATAATACTGCTGCCCTCAAGAAATTGGCAGATGCTCTCTATGAAAGTAGTGAAGAGAATCCTTGGGAGCCGACTTACTATTATTCGATGGATCCTGATGGCGCAGGCACCAAGGTGGGTGCATGCACTGCTCAGTGCAATGCTGCCGAAGTGGATGGTAAGTTAGTGGTATTCACAGCCGCTGTCAATGCCGGCTTTGCTCTCATCGAATTCCCCAAAGCTCAATAAGATATAGCACGGCATACGTTTTATAGTAGGAGGCTGTCTGGCATGGAATGGTCAGGCAGCCTCTTATGAAAAGAACAGGGCAACCATATCAATAAATCAGCCTTTCACTACGCAGACATGTTGTCCGCGTAAAGGTTTTGTTGGGTTTTGAATGTTTTGTTCTTATCCTGTTTTGTTTAACTCGAAAGAAACACCTACCTTTGTACCATAGATAGAAAAGAGAAATGAAAAGAATACTTTTGTTTTTAGTAGCCCTGATGGGTGCTATATGTTGTTCGGCGGCAACGGCAGCCCCGCAACAACCCGCGGAACAGACTCGCGTCATCGTCGGCGCAGAGCGCACAGACGCTTACCTGCCCTTGCTACAAGGCAAGCGTGTGGCTCTCCTCAGCAACCACACGGGTATGGTGGGCGACATTCATACCTTGGACCACCTCCTTGCGCATGGCGTGCAGGTCACGGCTGTCTTCTCGCCCGAACATGGTTTCCGCGGCACGGCACGCGAGGGCGAGCATGTGCAGAGCAGCGTGGACGAGAAGACGGGCATACCCATTCTCTCCCTCTACGACGGCAAGACCTATCGCCCATCGGCAGAGTCCATGGCTCTGTTCGATGTGCTAATCACGGACATACAGGACGTCGGACTTCGTTTCTACACCTACTATATCACCATGATGCGTCTCATGGACGCTTGCGCACACAGCGGCAAGCAGTTCATTGTCTTCGACCGCCCAAACCCCAACGGATACTACATCGACGGACCCGTCTTGGATATGCGCTACAAATCGGGCGTCGGAGCATTGCCCATACCTATAGTACATGGTATGACGCTTGGCGAACTGGCACGTATGATAAACGGTGAATACTGGCTCAACGATTCTCTGCAGGTTGACTTGACTGTCATTACCTGTCTCAACTACACCCACCAAACCACCTACAACCTGCCCGTTCCACCTTCGCCCAACTTGCGCAATATGCTGGCTGTCTACCTCTATCCGTCTGTCTGCCTGTTCGAGGGCACTCCCGTTTCCTTGGGACGCGGCACGGACAAGCCTTTCCTATGCTACGGGCACCCCTCTTATCACTCCGCCACGGCTGCAGACACGCTTTCCTTCACCCCTGCCGCTTCCACGCAGAAGGGCAATCTGTGCCACGGTATCGACCTGAGCGGTATCTCGGAATCCGATGCCCGCGAGGTACATTTCTCATTGCGCTACCTGATAGATGCTTACAACGTGGTACGCGCCAATGCCGATACCACCAATGGCAAAGCATGGGACGGCAATGCGTTCTTCACGCCTTTCTTCGAGAAATTGGTTGGCGTGGACTATATCCGCCCTATGATAATCGCCGGGCATACCGAAGCAGAGATACAAGCCCGCTGGCAGCCCGACATTCAGTACTTTGCAAAACAACGCCAGCCCTATCTGCTCTACGAAGAGTAACAAGAGCAGCATTTTTTACACACCTAATTCCGACACCAGCACCTCATCCATAGCAGGATGGGCAAGGACAACACGTTCATAACGCTCCCAGAAACGTTGCATCTCGGGAGGGGTATTGCGGAGGAATTGCTCGGTGCCCTGCGCGGAAACGCGGTCAAGCACCATGCCGACGGTGATGCGGTGGGTGTCAAGGGCAGGGACATAGGTGGTGTCCTCCTTGTCCTCCACATACACCTCGCGGACGATGTGTGTCTCCTCCAGGCGCGAGAGCAACTGACTCACAAGGCGGATAGGCAGTTGGTTCTGCTGCGCAAGTTCGTGTGCCGTGAGGGGTATCTCGTCCTGCTCGAAACGGCGTATGATGATGGTCAGGAGGTAGAGCATGACATAGTCCTTGTAGCGGCGGGACATGTGCTGCAGGTCGCGCTCGTAGGCAAACATCTCGTTGTTCTGGATAGCGAAACCCAGTTCCGCGCCCACAATAAGGAGTAGGCAACTGATGTGTAACCAGATGAGAACCAACGGGATAGCCGCAAAAGCACCATAGACGACGCTGGTGCGGGTGAAGAACATCATAAGGTAGGTGCTGAGCATCTGTATCAGTTGGAACAGCACCCCGACCAGCACCCCGGGCACTACCGCAGCCACGAACCGCACTTTGGTGTTCGGAATGGCGATGTACATCCACGTGAAGATACCCGACGCCACGATGAACGGCAGTATGCGGAGTGTCCATCGGCGGAGAGGTTCTATCGCCTGTATCAGCGGGTTGGATGCCGCCGACCCCAGCAACAGAGACAGACCCGAAGTGACGATAATCAGCACTGGCACCAGGAACAGGATGGCGAGGTAGTTGGCGAACTGCCGTCCGAATGAGCGCGACTGGCGTACATTCCATATACCGTTGAAGGAGGTCTCCACCATACGGAAGAACGAATACACCGCCCAAAGCAGCACCAGCAGTCCGATGCCTAAGAATACCCCGCCCTGCGCGGTCTGGAGGTAGCGGTCCACCCACTCCATGATGGTCGGGACGAGGTTGGTCTCGCCGAGAAAAGACTCGTTAAGTTTCATTTCTATCACCTGCTCGAAGCCGAAACCGCGTGCGATGGCAAGAATGACGGCGATGATGGGAACGATGGCGAAAAGCAGCGAATAGGTGAGGGCATTGGCGCGGACGTTCAGGTCCTTGTCGCGGAAGCCCCTGACAACCAGAATGATAGTCTGCAACAGTTTGTACCGTACACGCTTGTGGCGGTTGCTGAAGTCAGCGCGGCTGTGTCGCCACAGGTCGTACTGAATAAAGTCCCGTATGTGTTGCCAGCGGTTACTCACAGAGGGTGCTTATGGCTTTGCGGGTGATGTCGTCATCGCGCTCAAAGAGCGGGAAGAAGCCCTCGTCGTTGAGGATATTGCGGACGATGTAGGCATTGATGAGCCGCTCCAACAGCGGGCGCGACTTGGCTATCTGCTCTTGCTCGGGCTCCACACCTTTCTCCTTGGCGAAGGCCACAAACTCGGGCATCCAGTTCGCCTGCTTGAGGTGCCTTTCGAGGGACTGCCAGTCGGTGTAGCGGCTCAGTTCCTTGCGGTGTTTGTCGGTGTATTGGTACGCGAACTGGTAGGTATAAGCGCGGTTTGCCACTTGGTTGAAATAGGGCGTGAAGAGCGTGGTGTCGCGTCCGACAAAGACATCGGGCATAATGCCGCCGCCACCGTGTACGATGCGTCCGTGCTTGGTGAGATAGACCGTAGTGTCCTGATAATGAACACTGTCCGCCGAGAAGAACTCACCATGCTCGTAGCGGTTGACGATGTCCATCTCGTAGTCGTCCTGATCGCCGAGAGTGTACGGCTTCTGGATGCAACGCCCCGACGGGGTGTAGTAGCGCGCCACCGTAAGGCGGATAGCACTGCCGTCGGAGAAGGGCAGTTGCTGCTGCACGAGACCCTTGCCGAAGGAACGGTGCCCGACGATGGTAGCACGGTCGTTGTCCTGCATCGCCCCCGCGAATATCTCGCTTGCCGATGCCGAGAAGTCGTCAATCAGCACCACCAAGGGCTCGCGCTGGAAACGCCCCGCCCCGTTGGCACGTGCCTCATAGCGCGGGTAGGAACGCCCCTCGGCATAGACAATCATATCGCCCCTGCTCAGGAACTCGTTTGCCATCTTGATGGCCTGGTCCATAAAGCCGCCCACATTCTCGCGGAGGTCCACGATATAGGATGTCGCGCCCTGCCCCTTGAGAGTGGCAAGTGCCGAGATGAACTCGCTATAGGTGTTCTCGCCAAAGCGGTTAACACGCACAAAACCAATCTTTTCGCCTTTCTGCTTTGCCTGCTCGGGCGTGATGATGAACTTGGCATCCACCGAGTGGACCGGCACATCGTCGCGGGTGACGGTGAAGTTGAGCACCTCAGGGGTGCCTTTCCTCTTCACGCCGATAGTCACCTGCGTGCCCTTCGGACCGCGGAGAGTATGCAGAACACGCTCATTATTAATGCCTTTGCCTGCGAAAGCGGAGTCGTTGACCGTCACAATCCTGTCGCCTGCCAGCAAGCCCACCCCCTCGGACGGTCCGCCAGGGACAATGGCAACAATCTGCACGGTGTCGTTCTGGATGGAGAACTGCACGCCGATGCCTGAGAACGAGGAAGACAACTCCTCGTTCACCGCCTGCAAATCCTTCTTGGGGATATAGGCGGAGTGCGGGTCAAGGTGCTTGACAAGGTCCACCATCACATCCTCGGTGATGCTGTCCACGTCAATGTCCTCCACGTAGGCGGTCCTCATCAGTTGCAGCAACTGGTCCACTTTCGATTCGGGCTGCTGGAAGAGTTGCCCGTTTTGTATGTAGAAACGCTGGGCGTTCACCTTGTTGGATACCGCGTTGCCAATCAGGAAGCCGATGAGCAACGCCACGATAGTCAAAGTAGGGAAAATATATTTCTTCATAGTTCTTATTACTTGGTTTCTATATTGAGTAGGTATGCACTTATCTGTCGGGCATATAGTCCACCTGAATGCCTACGCGGCGGAGCAACTCGGTGCCGTCCATGATGCGGTACTCCTCGCCATAGACCACGCGCTTGATGCCCGCCTGTATAATCAGTTTCGAGCACTCCATACAGGGTGCGGCAGTCACATACAGCGTAGCCCCGTCGCTACTGTTGTGGCTACGTGCCACTTTGGTGATGGCATTCGCCTCGGCGTGCAGCACATAGGGTTTCGACATGCCGCTGTCGTCCTCGCAGATGTTCTCAAACCCGCTCGGCGTACCGTTGTAGCCGTCCGAGATAATCATCTGGTCCTTCACCAGAATAGCCCCCACCTGCCTACGCTGGCAGTAACTGTTCTCCGACCATGTCCGCGCCATGCGCATATAGAGGTAATCACGTTTTGTCTGCTTGTCCATAGACATTGATGCTTATAGAATACGTTTGTTAAACACACTTGTCAATTGTATTGGCAAAATTACTGCTTTTTATGCACATATACAAATCTTGTGCCAATCCGCATTCTTGCCCCGCATCATCTTTTCATTGTCCTCATGGGAACAGGGGAACTGCACCAAAATAGTGTAATTCCGGCAGGGCAACCGCATCAATATAGTGTATTATTCAGGGGACGCGGACGCCCTGCGGGGTCCCCGTAAGTCCGTGGACGCAGCGGGGTGCTCTCCTCGTCCGCGTTCAGTTTGGTACAAACAGAATGGATTTGCTGTATTTGTGGGGACATTTGTGGGGACGACGCGTCTCGCGTCGTCAAATTACGAGTGTGCAATGCACCCTAAGCGCCCTGCGGGTTCCCTATGAGCCCGTGGGCGAAATAGGGTGCATCTCTCGCGTTGTTACTAAGAAAATCTCGACTTCTCATCGAGTCATCATCGGGTGATTATCGGGTTGTTAACGGGTTATTAACGGGTTGTTCCCGAGAGGATACCGTGTTGTTCCCATAAGATACACGTTAGTTCGGCATAATCTTAAGACATAGTATTTGTGGCTAATTAGTGATAATACGGTGTACCATCCGTTCAAAAGTCCCGATATAGCCGCCTATTTGAACAATGTTTGACCATATTTGTCGTAAGCGCGGCACATATCTCGGGTTCCCTACAAGCAACGCACAGTAGGGTGGCATTCTCGGGTTCCCTACAAGCAATGTGCAGCAGAGTGTCATTTTGTGCCGCAAGACAAAGTCTGGTTTTATTGGTTTTGTTCTATAAGTTTTTGTTATATCGAACTCACGTTAAGCCCCCCTCATATCTCTTGCCCTTTACAAAACAGTAGAGGTCGCCCGTATTGAGCAACCTCTATTCTATGAGCCCCTCCTTTGGAGGTGAAGGCAATACCGCCTTATTGCGGATTTCCGATTGATGCCCTGTGGGCATCATAGAACTCCTTAGTCAGTTGGGGAGGTCGTTAGGCAGGTCTCTTATTCTACCTCTACACCAGTTGTGGTGTAGGTCTTCCCTCCTCGCAGTATATACACATGCCCGTCACGGAATACTTTGCATGGAGCATCCTCGTTCATAGAGGTACCTGCTGTAATGTCCTCCACATCAGTAGGCGTACCATTGACGGTGGTAGTGAAAGTACCCTTGTACATATTGAGAGAAGCCCCTGCCTTGTCCTTCACATCAATGGCATACGCATACTGCGTACCACTGTTGAGCCCCGTTACCGTGAAGCGATACCCGCTTTGTGTGAGCACGGCAGCAGGCGCATGGCGGGTAGCCCCGTTGCGCGAGGGCGCCGCAAAGGCAATGCGCATCAACTGCCCGTTGCTGTTGAAGATAAGGGTGCATACCTCTTTGCCGTCTTGAGTGATAACAAGGCTGTAGGTATCGGCATTGCCATCGGACGGCCATGTTATCTCCACCTCATTGTCACTCGGTGTGACAATCACTTTGCCATCGGTGTCGGCATTGTCCGCGCCTATGCACTCCAAGTACTTGAATGAACCCCACGCAACATCTGTCTCGTAATCTTCAAGGTTGTCACACGGCACTTGTACATGGATATTGTAGTTGTAAAAACAAGACTTCTCTGCGGCGGGTGGCTCTACAGCATAACATACGATTTGTTTCAACTTCTTTGTATCAGAAAAAGCATTGCCAATAGACTTCACTCCACTACCTAATTGCAAATACTTAATGTTATTGCAATTACTAAATGGACTGCCATATAAATTGTCTATTTCTGTTATCCCATTGCCAATAACTACTGTGTCAAGCCCCGTGCAACCATAGAATGCCCTACCTCCAATACTGGTTACACTATTAGGAATAGTAACAGAGGCAAGACCTGTACAACCATAGAAAGCATCATATCCAATACTCGTCACGCGATTGGGAATAGTGATAGAGGTGAGACCTATGCAACCATCGAATGCCCCACCTTCAATACTGGTTACACTATTAGGAATAGTAACAGAGGTTAAATTTGTACAATCCCTAAAACCACTTAAAGATACTACACTATTTGGGATAGTGATAGAAGTGAGACCTATACAACCTCCAAAAGCATTATATCCAATGCTCGTTACACTATTGGGGATAGTGATAGAGGAGAGACCTGTACAACCATCGAATGCAAAACTTCCAATACTTGTTACACTATTAGGGATAGTGATAGAGGTGAGACTTGTACAATCAGCGAAAGTACGCTCTTCAATACTCATTACACCATTTGGAATAGTGGCAGAGGAGAGACCCGTACAACCAGAGAATGCATAACTTCCAATACTTGTCACACTATTAGGAATAGTGATAGAGGTGAGCCCCGTACAATCAAAGAATGCAAGACTTCCAATACTTGTTACACTATTTGGAATAGTAACAGAAGCAAGACCAGCACAACCTTCGAAAGTATAATCTTCAATACTCGTTACACCATTTGGAATAGTAACAGACGTCAAACCTGTGCAACCCCCAAAAGCGGACCACCCAATACCTGTTATATCATTCGGGATCATGGTTGTTTGGCAACCGGTCAATAAGACATTGCTTTTAGTGTCAATAATAGCATTGCAATTATTACGACTGTCATAATTGGGATTATCAGCCTCTACAATTATAGATGTAAGATTTGTGCACCATTGTAGAATTGCAGTTCCAATGTTTGTCACACTATTAGGGATAATAATAGAAGTCAGATTTGTGCAACCATAGAAAACTTGGCTTCCAATATATGTTACGCTATTCGGCAGAGTAATAGACGTTAAACCTCTACACCACTGAAACGCCTCAGAAGTGATGCATGTTATACCATTTTCGACTATGATAGATGTATTATCTGGCATATCACCTTTATATTTGTACAAAACCCTACCGATATACACCACACCATCAGGCTGATTATCATACCAAGGAGTATCTTGGAAAGCGTCTATTCCAATGCTCGTTACACTATTCGGAATAGTGATTGAAGTAAGATATGTGCAACCTTCGAAAGCACGATATCCAATACTCGTAACACTATTGGGGATGGTGACAGAAGTAAGCCTACGGCAAAAATAGAAAGCACAATATCTAATGCTCGTCACGCTATACGTTTTATTTTCGTAAGTTACAGACTCTGGGATATTAGCAGTCTCCATATCAGAATATGTACCTGACCGTGATAGGGAATCTTTAAAGGTAACTTCAGCAGTATATGGAGCGAGAGTATCGTTTGTGATGTTGTAGCACAATCCGTCCACCTCAAAATCGTAGGCGGAAAGCCCTACGGCTACCGATAACAGTAGCCATAGGGAAAATAATCTTGTTTTCATAAACTATTGTTGTTTATGTCTTTTTGAAACGAAAAAACTTTATATGGTATAGAATCTGATTTTATTTCTTCTATAACCTTCCATATCTCGGAAGCATGGGAATACTCTTTTTCACTAATCTTTGTCACTGAGATAGGGGGCTCAACCCTCTCTATATGATAAAACTCAGTTTGTCCGTTTAGGGGATGTTGCGATGTGTGTTTAACAAGAATTCCCCATTCCCCTTTCGAGTTTTGTACTTTAGCAATAAACTGAGCCTCAGCATTACACAATTCTGTTATTGTATCCATAATTTCTCCCTAATACGTGTCGGGCGCAACTGTTAGTTTGCTATGGGCACTCGCATAAATAGTAATTTAATTGACAGGCATTTGCCCACCATGCCTGTTGTTTATTTGCTCTGTATGGTGTGCCGTAAGACGACACATACGGACATAAAAAAGCGTAGACCTCGAGTTGCTTATTCACAACCTGAGGCCTTCGCATTGCCTATGCCATCAAACAAACAACAAGAAACCTACGCGGATATGACTGCATACCAATCCCTGTGGTATATACCACAAAAGGGCACGATACACCTGTACCGCGCTGATAGTATGAATACGTCATACCAAATAGGCATCTATTGCTACTTTGTTTTTGATGACATTGCGAAAAGTTGCGAAGTTTTCAGGTTGTCAAATACAAAGCGTCAATAAACGCTATAATATGTACAAGCCTGCACGAATACGGAGACACTCCCCCTCGTGAGCAGGTTTGCGCTGCAAAAGTAAGGATTTATTTGCAAATACGCAAATAAATCTCAATTTGTACAAGGCAAAGTATCATAATTGATATGATGCGGGGTTATTGTAAAAGTACAATTGCCCCACAGAGTGTAATGCCCCACAGCCTATGGAGCAATTGAAAAAGACATATTATGAGTGTATGAGTACATCACCGCTACTTGATTCCCCGATTTCTAATGGGTCTTTAACGGCTTTAATGGAGAAAATTATATGGTCAATTAACAGAAAATTCGTGGTTAATTACATGGGAATTACATGTTTCTATATCCCCACGTTGCACCCCACAGCCATATTCAGTTTCTGCCCTCCTGCTTGTGCCACGGGCAGTATCAGGTTATCGGCATTCACGTCCCATGTATTGAGCATCACATGTGCAAACGCCTGCACGGCATACCCTTGCATATTCCATTGCTTCTGCAACTTCAGTCCTATCAGATTGACCGCAAAGTTACCCTGATACCCCGTGTACATACTCTTTGCTGGGGTCATACCCACACGCGCCGCAAGTGTCCAGTCGTGCGTCAGGTCGAAATCATACCCCAACTCGAAGTAGGTGGAGTACGCCCTTTTCAGCGTCCCGTCCTCCAACAGGTACCCGTCCCTGCCAAACGTGCGCATAGCCACCAGTATACTCAGCGGCAACTTGTTGCTCACCCTGTATGACATACGCCATTCGCCCGTCGTGCCTCCGCCGCCCGGGGCGTGATTCTTCATATCGAAGTAGTGCGAACGTGTCCCGTCTGCATAGCGGTCAAAATAGTACATGTGCAGGTAATAGAACTGGAATCCCCATCTGCTGAAACCGATAGAGAAGTCCACCTCCGGGTTCAACCCCGTAAATGCCCAGTCTGTAGCACCCACGTTCCACCACAAGTTGGCAAAGAACCCGCCATAGCCCACCGTCACATCCGCCTGTGCACTCAAGCCGCCCACATACAGTCCGCGCCAGATATAATTGCTTGTCACGCACGCCGATGCACCCCATGTGAAGCCCACATGGGCAGGATAGTCATCCAACCACTTCTTTTCTGCTACGAGTTCCCCGCTCTCTTCTACTAAAATATCAGTACTTTGTGCACATACAGGGCATATTACACCCGCAACAAGTGCCACAATGATAGCACTTTTACGAAGCAACGGCATTAGATAGGTCTTTGTCATATCATTTTGTATAAATCGCAGCAAAGGTAGTACATTTCTCCCACATATGCAAATTATTCCTCATCCCTAACAGGAAGATATTGCCGTATTTATAGGGACAACGCGTCCCGCGTCGTCAAAGTATATTTCGCGTCGTTATGTGGCAAAAGGGGCAAATCGTACATATTTACCCAATATCCCAATAAATTGTAAATCGTAAATGGGATGTCATCCCCTCACCCTCCACATACCACCAGGCAGCGATTTCACTACGTCCTGCAACTCCATCATTACCAACTCCGCCGACACCTCATTATACGGCATCTGCATCTCCATCACTATCTGGTTCACGTGCAACCCTTCCTCTGCCTCGCGCAGCAACTGCAGTATCCCCTGCTGCTTCTCGCTCAAATTGCACCCCAACTCCACCATCGACGTCTGCACAGGCTGTTTCGCCGCCTGCCACTGCATGGCTTCCACTATATCCTCCGCACCATCAATCAGTTGCGCCTGCTGCTTTTTAATCAGCCCGTTGCACCCTGCCGATGTCACATCGTCTATCCTCCCGGGCAGCGCAAACACCTCCCTGTCATAGTCTTGCGCCATCTGTGCCGTTATCAGCGAACCGCCTTTTGCCTTCGACTCCACGACCACCACAGCATCTGCCAGACCCGCAATAATACGGTTGCGCGCCACAAAATTATACCTCTCGGGCTCTGTCCCGCACGTATATTCGGTCAATATCCCGCCATTCTCCAATGCTCGGATAGCCACTTCGCGGTGCACTGTCGGGTATATCCTGTCCAGCCCGTGCGCAGGAATGATTATTGTCGGCACGCCTGCCTCCAGTGCTGCCCGATGTGCCGTCACATCTATGCCGTATGCCAAGCCGCTCACGATTGTAACATCGGGTACTAGCCCCGCCAAATCCGTTACCAGTCTCCTGCACCAATCTTTCCCACGCTCTGTAGGCATACGCGTCCCCACAATACTCACCACATGCTTCGGATTGACATTCAGGTTCCCCTTTCCGAACAGCAACAGCGGCGCATCCACGCATTGCGCCAAGCGGTACGGATATTCCGCATCTTTGTAGTAGTACACCGCTATCTGGTGCCTTTCTATGAATGCCAACTCCTCCTCGGCATGGCGCAACGCCTCTGCTGTCACCATATCGGGGTAGCGCGCTATCGCCTCGGTGGCAGACGCATAGTGCTCCAGCACTTCCCGTGCCTTGCGCGGACGGGTGCGGTTCGCCCACACCAATGCTATCCTATTTCTCCACTCTTCGTCCATACCACCAACGATTAGCAGCGTATGCCACGCCGCAGCCTACCACGGTCCCCGCAATATCCGCCAACCAATCCAACCAGTCCCCTGTGCGCGGATAAAAGAACTTCTCCTGCAGTATCTCTATCACACCCCCATACACTATCGGCACCGCCAATGCTGTCACCCACAATTTCCAACCCTGTTGCCTGTCGCGCAGCATATCCCATAGCAGCGTGGCACCCAAACCGAAATACATCAGCCCATGCGCCCACTTGTCTGCTCCCTCCACAGGGGGCAGTTGAAAATGCGGTTCCCGTATCAGACTGCCATACAGTATGACAGCCGCTACCACCGCACATTCCCAATATCGCAAAGCACGTCGCATATACAAATAACAGGCTTCATTCTCTATAAGGTGCCAACCGTTTGCATTCCTCTTGGGAGACGACGCGGCTCGCGTCGTCATTAAAGAATAATAGGTGGGCAGGGACACGCAAACTATTACAATTTGGTACCAAAACACAAATCCCCCGCATCCCCCAGCCCGGGCACGATATACTTCTTCTCGTTCAACTCGGGGTCAATGGCTGCGCACCACAGCGTCGCATGCTCAGGCATGTTTGCCTGCAGATACTCAATGGCTTGCTTTGTACCTATCGTGCAAGCGAGGTGCACATTTTTCGGCTTTCCGTGGCTCAGCAACGCCTTGTACGCCACTTCCATCGACATGCCTGTCGCCAGCATCGGGTCAACCAGCAGCAGCGTCTTCCCGTCCAACCGCGGTGCTGCCAGATATTCCGACACTATCTCCAGTGTCTCCTGACCGTTTCTGCCCACCACGGCACGTCTGTACGCGCTCAGGAAAGCGTTCTCCGCATTGTCGTACATGTTCAGAAAACCCTGATGAAACGGCAGTCCCGCACGCAGTATCGTCCCCAGCACTATCGGGTCGCGCACCACCTGCACGGGCGCAATGCCCAGCGGAGTCTTCACGTTCTCATCTTTGTAGGTCAACTCACGGCTTATCTCCACCGCCATTATCTCGCCTATGCGCTCTATGTTGCGGCGGAAACGCATACTGTCTTTCTGAATACTCGTCGAGCGTATCTCTTTCAGATACTGGTTCAGCAACGACGGCTTTTCTGATAGATTGATTACTTTCATATCTCTAATTTTTTGAAAATCTTTCCATTACATCCTTTGCATACCCCCTTGATACGGGCACTTTCGGTATATTCTCTTCGCCGAAATCCAGCATCAGTTCCCCGTCCACGCGCCTTAGCAACTGCACTTTGCTCAGATTGACGATATACGACCTGTGGCAACGCACCAACTCCTGTTCGTGAAAACTCCACGCTATGTTCTTCAGACTGTTGCGTATCAGCATCGTCTGCTTCTTGCCGTTGCTCACATAGTGCACCTCCACATAGTTGTCCGCAGCCTCTATATAATACACCATCTCCGGCTTCACCGACAGTTTCAACTCGCCCTTGTCGTCATAAAAATTGAACATGTTCGGCTGTGTCTCCGTGCGGGTCGTTTGGTTCAACCGTTGTATCTCCTTGTTTTTCTCCATCAGGTTAATTGCAAGATAATCAATCGTGTACGGTATCAGCAATATGAATGCCGTATCAATCATCGCCTCCTTGAACATGCTGAAGAATGTCAGCCCCCGCGCCTCCGCGTATTCGGGCAGCATCACAAACGGAAACACCGAGTATATCAACGCCATAGCCGTCAGTTCCAGGAATATCCACACCGCATATGCGGGGTAACTGATGTCTCTCTTCTGCGCGTAGTAGTACATCACCGTCCGGCTCACCGATATGACAGCCATCGCCACCAGTACCACCACCGTCACCCAGCGCAGGTACTGCATATCGTCATCCGCCCACATTCGCGACTGAAACGGCGTGAATATCAATATGAATAGTTCCGCAAACACAGCGGTACTCACCACCAGCATCGTCACATTTCGCGGTGTGTTATAGTAATATGGTAACTTGTTTTTTCCGTCCATTTTGCGTCTAAAACCTGTTCTTTTTCAGGATTATCCTCTGTCTATTCCTGAATAATCCTGCGTCACTGCCGGTATTCTTCTATCTCATCTTTCGCCTGCAAAGATAGTCTTTTTCTGCCACTCTCACAAATTTTCCCTCACACCCTCCTTGCAATCTCCCGTAAAGACCAAGTCAAGACCGATTCAATATCGAGTCAATACTATGACATTAGTATGTGATTAGTATGTTATTAGTATGTGATTAAGCCGACGATACCGAAAGGATAACGACAGATTTGCTATTCATTGCCACATGAATAGCCTCACATACACATAACAATCAAACAATGGAAATTTTACCTCCTCACCCGCATATAGAGCACCGCGCCGATGGCGAGGAAGACGAAGTTAGGAAGCCACACGCTCATAAAGGGAGACATCACGCCATTGACGGAGAACGTGGTGGACACCGTAGAGAACAGGATATACAAAGCACTCAGTGTCAGTCCGATACCGAGGTTCTTGCCCATGCCACCGCGTACCTTTTTGCTGCTCATGGTCACGCCGAGGAGTGTCATAATGAATGCGCCGATAGGGCTTGCCCATCGCTTCCACCACTCGGTCTCAAAGGCTTGGATATTGCCTCCCCCCCGCTGGCGTTGGCGGTCGATATATGAGCGGAGTTGCGGGTTGGTCATCATCTGTGCGTTCTCTGCCGTGTAGAACAGTTCTTCGGGTATGACAGGGATGATGGTGTCAAGCCTTTCTCCGCGGGTGAGTGTCTCGCGCATACCGTCGAAGTCGCGGCGGGTATAACGGTCGAAATGCCAATTGTAGGCGGAGTCGTACTTGATGCGGTCGGCGGTGATACGCATAGTAAGGTGCTTGCCGTCGAAATGCTCAAACGAGGTGCGGTAGCCCATTTGCGTACGTTTCTGGAAACTCTCGATATAGAGGATAGTGCCGGGTTCGACTTCCATCTGCACATTACGGGCATTCTCGCGGGTGAACCGCTGCACGTATTTGTCCTGAAAAGTGAGCATCTTCTCGGAGGCAGGCGGAATCACGTAGCCCGTAAGCCAAAAAGACAGGAAGAATAGCAGGGTGGCACTGACGAAATACGGCCACATCAGGCGGCGATAACTGACACCGCTTGCGAGAATGGCTATAATCTCGCTGTTACCCGCCATCTTGGAGGTGAAGAAAATGACCGAAATGAATATGAACAGAGGGCTGAACATATTCATATAATAAGGTATGAAGTTGATGTAATAGTCGAAGATGATTTCGCGGAGCGGTGCCTGATTCTCAAAGAAGTCGTCAAGTTTCTCGGTAAGGTCAAAGACAACGGCAATACTCATTATCAGCACAATCGAGAAGAAGAATGTGCCAAGAAACTTCTTGATGATATACAGGTCTAACTTTTTCAGGCAATAGCAATGGTTAGTGGTTAATATCCTGTCTTATAGGCGTACCGTTATCCTGCGCAGAGTATCCTCTTTCCACGAGCGGAAGTCGCCGGCAAGGATATGCTTGCGTGCCTCACCCACTAACCACAGATAGAAAGCCAGATTGTGGATGCTCAGTATCTCCAAGCCCAACATCTCGTCGGAGTGAATGAGATGACGCACATACGCGCGCGTATATTGGTGGTCCACATACGAAGTGCCTGAGGGGTCGAGTTCGGTGAAATCGTTCTCCCACTTCTTGTTGCGCATATTCATTACGCCGTTCTGTGTGAATATCATACCGTTGCGCCCGTTGCGGGTGGGCATCACGCAGTCGAACATATCCACGCCGCGTTCGATACCTTCGAGGATATTCCACGGGGTACCTACGCCCATGAGGTAGCGGGGTTTGCCGGTAGGCAGGATGTCGTTCACCACCTCTATCATTTCGTACATCTGCTCGGTAGGCTCACCCACAGCAAGTCCGCCGATGGCGTAGCCGTCACGGTCAAGGTCACGCAGGCGTTTGGCTGCCTCTTGCCGCAAATCCTTGTACACACACCCTTGCACAATAGGGAAGAGGTGCTGCTTGTAGTCATAGACCTCACTCGTGCTGTCAAAGCGTGCGATACAGCGGTCCAACCAGCGGTGTGTGCGCTCCATAGACGCCTGTGCGTATTGCCTGTCCGCAGTGCCCGGGCAACACTCATCGAATGCCATCATAATGTCGGCACCAATCTCACGCTCTATGTCCATTACCTTCTCGGGAGTGAACATCAGTTTGCGCCCGTCGATGTGCGAAGAGAACTGCACGCCTTCCTCTGTCATCTTGCGAATGTCGGTAAGGGAGAAGACTTGGTAGCCGCCCGAGTCGGTGAGTATCGGGCGTGTCCAACCCTCAAAGCGGTGCAACCCTCCCGCTTGGTGCAGGATTTCCGTGCCTGGGCGCAGGTAGAGGTGGTAGGTATTGCCCAAGATGATTTGGGCATGGATATCGTCAACCAAGTCGCGCTTGTGGACTCCCTTCACGGTACCTACCGTGCCGACGGGCATGAAGATAGGCGTCAGTATGTCGCCGTGGTCGGTATGCACCACGCCGGCACGCGCAGAAGATTGACTATCCGTATGTATCAGGTCGAAGAACGCCATAACTTCCTACATATCTGCTCTCTACTTCCAACTACTAAACTTCCCTCAACTCTCAACCCTAAACACTCAACTTATTCCCCACAGGAAACACTACCGCAGGCTTGAAGGTCAGTTGTTCTTCGGGCGTCATAAGCGCATACGCCATGATGATTACCGTATCGCCAATATGGATAAGGTGCGCAGCCGCACCGTTCATACAGATACAGCCGCTACCGCGCTTGCCCGGGATGACGTATGTCTCAAGGCGGGCTCCGTTGGTGTTGTCCACCACTTGCACCTTCTCGCCTGCATATATATGCGCAGCATCCATAAGGTCTTCGTCTATGGTTATGGAGCCGATATATTCCAGATTTGCCTCTGTCACCCTCACGCGGTGAATCTTGGATTTCAGTATCTGCAACAACATTTCAGTACTATTTTAAGCCCACAAAAGTACTGCTTTTTCCCGAAACTAACAAAATTATTTGTGTATTTCAAAAATAAGCAGTACTTTTGCACGCTTTCTGACGGAGCAATGTCATTGTGCTACTCATACAATGACAAGGAAAGATGGCGGAGTGGTCGATCGCGGCGGTCTTGAAAACCGTTGACCTGAGAGGGTCCGGGGGTTCGAATCCCTCTCTTTCCGCGAATGGAGTATATCTTCATATAAAAAAGAAACTACCTGACAAACAATCTGTCAGGTAGTTTCTTTTTTATGCCTACTTGAGTTCCGTGAAGATATTTCGCTCACCATCTCGTCTTTCAAATTCACACAACTCATCCTTTTCGGCATCATATTCCGTAAACCAGATATCCTCTGTCATATCTTCTCCCGTCCGCGCGTTAATCAGTTTGATAGTATCTTTGCCACTCTCTGCCCTGCCCAATTCATACTTTCCGCCGCCCACAAGCAAAGCACCTGCCACATACTGTCCATTGTCACCAAAAGCCATTATTTCGCTTATTTCACCTTTTTCGTCATACTGCACGAATATCCTCCCTGCCAAAGGCGACTTCTCCGTACTGGGTTTGCACCCTGCCAGTGCCCCTGCCACGCCTGCTGCTATCAGCACACACGCGAGCAATGCCAACATTACTTTCTTCATACTTCTGTCTGTTTGATAGGTTAGTATTCTTTTTGTTATATATTGGTTCTATGCAGACGATAGAGTATCCTGCAGAGCCTCTTATTTCAACTCATCCATGTGGCTGGAGAGAGGACCTTTGTGAATACCGTCAATCCATATAAATGAACCACTGAAATCACCATTGTCATCATGAATAGCCAGTTTTCCAGTCTCCGGGTCGTATGTTATATTACCCAATTCCTCTGTCACATCTTTCTCCATTGTATTGACAAAATGCACGTCATAAAGCCCGTCTTCACGCTCTACCATTTCGTAATCGCCTGCATACGTCAGGAGAAAGCCCATGATAAAATGCCCCTCATCACTAAATCCCATAACAGCAGCAATGTCATTGCCTCTCACTCTGATATCAGCAGTAGTATCTGCTGGACACACGAACATCTTCCCTGCCAATGCATCCCGTCTGGGTTTCGCACACGACATTGCCAACAATGCCACCAATACCATACTCATGGCGATAAATACTCTACTTTTCATACTGTTCTTGTTTAATGGTTATTATTTCATTTTCAATGGTTTATGCTTCTAATTCTGTGACAGAAACCTGCCGAAATCCTCTGCTTGCTCCATGGCTGTTTTATGTTTCCACTCCTCATCCTTTTGCTGTGCCTGCAGCATGGCCAAGTACCGCGCATACTCCTCGTACAACTTGCGAAGCGATTTCAAAGGCATCACCGTATCAGGCACTTGTGTTACCGTTTTGGCAACGGGTTGCATCTCTATGGAGGGCGTTATGGGCTCATGTCTCCACGGCTGCACTATCGCGATACCAAGCAATACCACCACCGCTATTCCCGCTACGCTCCGCCACACTCTCCGCGATGTCAGTCGCAGTGTTTGTTGTGGTTTACCTATCGGATTTTGCGCTTTCACGCTCGGCTTCACCATCCCTTCCGCCTGTTTTCTGCGCCCTACTGATGCCCGCAATTGGTCCTCAAACGAACCTGTACTTTGCCCTTGCGCACCGCTCATCTGTTTCTTATCTAACTGATTCATAAACTTATACATACTTAAATTAATGGTTAATTACACGGTAATTAATGTTCTATCTCTACCATATTGGTCGGATAATTTATGTTCACCTGTATTCATAAGGTTTCATACGTACTCGTAACTTTTGTGTCAGCGCATGCAGCCGCGACTTCACCGTACCCTCAGGTACACCCACCACCTCGGCTATCTCTGCCACTGGCAATTCCTCCCAAAACCGCAAGTCAAACAATACCTGTTCCCCTTCGGATAGTTGCGCCAGCACTTGCCTCAGCACCTCGTCAAATCGGCTTTCGTCCATGTGTAGGGCAGTCATATCTTCCGCAGCCTCTTCGCCCGTCCGTGACATCTCTTCTGCATAGATATCCTGATAATCAACGCTCTTATAGTAATCTTTCAGCCTGTTGTACGCGATGGCAAACAACCACGGTCGCACCGCTTGCCCCTGCCTGTATGCTTGGCTTTTGCTCCAAATCACGAGGAAAATATCTTGTGTCAAGTCAGCCGCTACCTCATCATCACCGTTCACTCGCCTGCTGAAGAACGACTGCACAGCATCCGCATACCTGTCAAACAGCACCTCAAACGCTGCTTCGTCCCTATGCTGCACCAGACGCATCAATGTTTCGTCCGTCTCGGCACGGTAGGTATGTCGTGGAAATATCCTCATGTCACCAATGCATACGACTGAGTTTCAAAAACGTTCACAGAAAAGTAACCAGATAGTGTTCGTACATTGTAGGTATGCCTTGCGTCAGAACGGCTCGGCGTAGGTACACCCTTCACGCCAGCGTGAGCAGCCATAGCGCGTCTTGCCACGTATGATTGTGCCGCGCCCACAGAGAGGACAACGCATACCCGACTTGTCCGCCTTGACTTCACGTACTACCTCCACCGTCATCTGCTTGAGTTCATCAAGGAACTGCTGCGCAGTGTATTCGCCACGCTCTATCTCGCGTAGTTTCTTCTCCCAAAGTCCTGTCAGTTCTGCTGACTTGAGGAGAGGGGATATAACGGTGCCTATCAGGCTGATGCCAAGGGCAGTGGCACGTATGTTCTTCTTCTCGCGGACGATATATTTGCGTTGGAAGAGTTTCTCAATGATAGCCGCCCTGGTACTCGGTCTGCCGATACCATTCTCCTTCATAGCGTCGCGCAGTTCTTCGTTGTCCACCGTCTTGCCTGCCGTCTCCATAGCGCGTAGCAGGGTTGCCTCGGTATAATACTTAGGGGGTGTAGTGGTCTTCTCCTTGAGTTGGGGTTCGTGTGGTCCGGATTCGCCTTTAGCAAAAGCAGGCAATGTCTTCTGCTCCTCATTGGTGTCCTCGTCCTCTATCTTGGCTTTGGCGAAGACATCGCGCCACCCCGGCTTGACTATCTGCCGTCCTGTTACCTTGAACTCTATATCCCCCGCCTTGGCAAGCACCGTAGTGTTCGCTACCTCGCAGTCAGGATAGAATGCTGCTATAAAGCGCAATGCCACAAGGTCGAAGACCTTCCGCTCCTGCTCCGTGATACTGTCGGGACGCTGCCCCGTAGGGATAATGGCATGGTGGTCCGTGACCTTCTTGTTATCAAAGACCTTCTTCGACTTGGGCAGGCTTTGGGTACCCTTTCCTCCGTCCGCCTTCAGAGCGAGCAGGGGCGATATTTGCGGATAGTAGTCCTTGATACCCGCCAAGGTGGCAGGCACTTTCGGGTATATATCTTCACTCAAATAGGTAGTGTCCACACGGGGATATGTGGTGACGTGCTTCTCATAGAGGCTCTGAATTAGTTTGAGAGTATCATCGGCCGAGAAACCATACAACTTGTTACACTCCACCTGCAGGCTTGTCAAGTCGAACAGACGGGGAGCGTACTCTGTGCCTTTCTTCTTCTCCACGCTTGTGATAGCGAGAGGTACATCCTTGATACTGTCCACCAGAGCCTGCCCCTGCTCAAGGGTTGTGATGGCATAGTCGTCCTCTTCCGCTTTGCTAAGTTGGGCACTGAAAAGCGTATTCTTGTACAGCGTCTTGAGTTCCCAATAGGTACGAGGTACAAAATGCTCAATCTCATTCTGCCTTTTCACTATCAGAGCCAGAGTAGGAGTCTGTACACGCCCTATGCTCAGCACCTGCCTGTCGCGTCCCGTGCCTTGCGCAAAGCGCAGCGTATAAGCCCGCGTAGCATTCATACCCAACAGCCAATCACCAATAGCACGCATCAGTCCCGCTTCATAGAGACGCTGATAGGCATCCTGGTCCTTGAGGTCTTGGAAACCTGCACGGATGGCATCCTCTGTCAATGAGGATATCCATAAGCGCTTTACGGGTACTTTGCAACCCGCCTTCTGATATACCCAGCGTTGGATAAGTTCTCCCTCCTGCCCCGCATCACCACAATTGATAACCTCGTCGGCTTGGGATATAAGTGTCTTGATGATACCGAACTGCTTCTGTACGCCTGCGTCTCCACTCACCTTGATACCAAAGCGGGACGGTATCATAGGCAGAGAAGAAAGGTTCCATCCTTTCCATTGCCCGTTGTACTCATGCGGGTCAAGCAGGGCACAGAGGTGCCCGAAAGTCCATGTCACGCAGTAACCGTTCCCCTCCATATAACCGTCGTGCCGGGTATCGGCACCCAGCACGCGCGCTATATCACGTCCTACGGACGGTTTCTCTGCAACACACAGAATCATCCTAACACAAAGACTTTACCGCTATGACAAGGAATCCATATATTTATGATTTCCCGAGCAGTCTATTGAAGATACCTGTCTTCTTGGTCTGCTGCTGTCCGTAACCATATCCGTAGCCGTAGCCGACATCCTTGGCATTGGCTCCGTTCAGTATTGCCGTGATATGCGGCAGTCTCTTCTGCTCCTCCACCTGATTGAGGAAATCTATCAGGTCTGTGGTGGTATAATTGGCACGGCATACATATATTGTCATATCGCACGCGCGAGCCAACTGGAACGTATCACTGACAAGTGCCACAGGAGCAGAGTCAACGATGATGTAGTCATAGCGTTTGTGCAACTCCTCAAAGAGCAAGTCCAAACGGTTGCCTTGCAGCAACTCATTCGGATTAGGCGGTACTATACCTGCGGGGATAATATCCAGTCCGGATATACTGCTATGGATAACTATATCATCCATAGTGTATGCCGTATCCGACAGATATGCAGTCAGGCAGCCTCTGTCTTCCAAGGCGAAATAGTCCGCCAACATAGGCTTACGTATATCCAACCCCACAAGCGCCACACGCTTATGCAGCAGAGCAAAGGATATTGCCAAGTTGCCTGCCACATACGACTTGCCCTCACCATTGACACTGGATGTTACCAATATAACAGGGCTCTTGGTCTCGGGCGGCAACATAAAGCGTATGTTGGTACGCAGAGAGCGGAACAACTCAGCCGATGCAGAGTTCTCACCTTCTCTTACCGCGATATGCTCCCCTCTATGGTTCTGCACCAGCACTCCTCCGTACGGCACCTTGATTAGTTTCTCAAAGTCACGTGTGCTGTCCGATATACGGTTGTTGAGCAAATCATATACATACATAATCCCGATAGGGAAACATATACCCAGTATCAGGCAAACAAGACCTATTATCTTCAGTCTTGGAGCCACAGGGATAGGGTTCATTTGCGGGGTAGCAATAATTTTAGCAGGCACTACGGTAGAAGCCAGCATCAGCGCGTTCTCCTCGCGCTTCTCATAGAGGAACTCATACAGCGTCTGTGTCAACGTGCGTTTGCGCTCAATCTCCACATACTGCCGCTCCTGACTCGGCACGCTATAGCGCTGCCCCTCCACCTTGGAGAAACGGGTCTCAAGGTCTTTCTGCGAAATCAACAGGCTCTTGCGTACACTGGCAATACTCGTATTGATATTGTCACGCAGCACGGACAACTGCATTGTCATCTGGTCAATAACGGGGTTGTTGTCCGTAGCAGTACGCTGCACGCGCATACGCTGGAGCAACTGCTTGTTGTACTCCGAAATCAAATCCATCAAAGCCACATCGGATATACCCAGATTGGCAGGAATCAAACTGTTCTGCTTCGTCTCATCCGCCACAAATTCACCTATATACTGCACCAAGTTGAGTTGTGTCTCTATCTCCGCAGCACGCTTGCGGTATTCGGTACTCTCGGTCAGGTACAACTCAGCCTCGCTCGGCAAGTCAACGATGCCATGCTTCTCCTTGTATTGCTCGACCTCCACTTCCGCCGCAGCCAACTCGCCTTCGATAATACGCAGTCGCTCATTGATAAAGTCAGCCGTATTCTGCGCCATAATGTTCTTGTCCAAAACAGCATCCAGGTTGTACAGTTCAATCTCCTTGCTGATAAAGTCCACCGCGCGTCTCGGCATATCCGTGGTAGTGGTTATCACTATCACCTTAGACTCTTTCTTCATCGGCGAAGCCGTGATATTACGCTTGTAACTGTCAATCAACGGCAGTCGGGAAGCAGTATAGATGTGATAGCGGTCGCCTTTCTCCAAAGGAGCATTGATGGTAAAGTATATCTCACCCGCGCATGTCATAAAGGGTTTGGTAATATCCTGCACCACATGACGGCTCCTGTGGAAGCGTTTGGTCTTGACTTTCACCACGTAGTCGTTCTTGCGCACCTTGATGTCAATAGAAGCACCTGTCGTAGTAGTATCCAAGAACACAGGAGGATACACCACCGTCAAATCGTGCTTAGGGTATTGTCCCTGCCATTGCAAGCCTTCTTTCTTGCGGTATTCGCTCTGCAGGTCCAAGTCTTTGATGACCTGTGCCATAATATCACGCGAGGTCAGGAGAGCCACTTCGTCTTCTGTCGTCTTGCCGCCCGCAATACCCATCATCTGCAATATATCGTTATCGGGCAGTCCACCGTCGTCAGCAGTACGGATTTTGATGTTCGCATCTACAACGAACTTCTTGGTATGGGACATATAATAGTAGATACCCAATGCGCCAAACAATACGCACGACAAAACAATCCAGTACCAGTTCTTCAGTATCCGTATGCACCACGCGCGCACATCTATCTCTTTTGCATCTTGTGCCATATCAGAATATTACTCGCAATTTCTAATGAACAAACATATCTTTTACTTACTCAACACTCCCGAAACGGACAGCACGGATACCACTACCGTTGTCGCACTGGATACCGTGCTCACCATACTCAGCCAAAGACTGATAGTCTGGTTGCTCGTGGAACGTGCCTGGTTAGGCGAAACTACCACCACATCGTTCTGCTGCAAGTAGAAGAACGGAGAGTAGAATATCTCGTCGGTATTCAGGTTGAGGCGTGCAAACTGCAACTTGCCATCGTTCTCGCGCATAATCAGGATGTCATCACGACGACCATACTGCGTCAGGTCGCCTGCGGCACTCAATGCCTCGAAGAGGGTCATACGCCCGTTGTTGAGTTGGTATGTACCGGGGTTCTTCACCTCGCCCAATACCGACACCTTGGCATTGAGGAAACGCAGCGTAACAAGCGGGTCCACAATCTGCCCTTTGAGGCGGTCCTGTATCATGGTAATGACCTCCGATTGCGTCATACCCACCACATGCAACTTGCCCAATACAGGGAAATCAATATCGCCATTTCCGTCCACGGTATAGTACTGGTAATTAGCCGTTGTAGGAACAGAACTGCTTGTGGGCGAAGCATACGCCACATTGGCAAGGTTGTACGGCAGCACAGCCTCGGGGTCGAGGGCTGTTACCGTGATGATTAACGCATCATTTATCTTTATACAAGGCTCAGGCTGAGCCTTCATCTGCTTGTTTATCTCCTCTGCACTCTCCGCGGTAATCGGCTGAAGGATAGCCAACTGCTTTCTTGAAACACAAGAACACATCAGCAAAAGCGCCATCAATACAACAAGATTTTTCTTTTGAACCATATCAGGTATTTCTTTTGAATCTATATTTGCAGAAACGTCAATTGGGCTGCAAAGGTACAACAAATAAATAACTTATACAAATTGCTATGTATTTTCCTGTGACGACCCCGCCCAAATACCCCTGCAACACAACTAAAATAAAAGACAAAACCATGAACTCCATATTAGTATGCCCACATAGTATAACATTATTAACAATTGCCGCTTTTTCGCCAAGTTACCGACCTGCTATCCACTCGCTATCCTCTCGCTATCCTCTCGTTGAAGACAGGCATTTATAACTATTTACAAGTGAGCGAATATCCGTGCTTGCAACATACAGAAAAAGCACATACTTTGACGATGTGAACCATGTTGCACCTCACTCCTTTTCCTGTGGTCGTCTGACGTGGCGCATCACCCTGTCAAACCCCCGCAGCAACACACCTTTGACACGTGTTACCAACGACCATGCCGTGCTGGCTTGCGGCACATCCGTCAAGAAGGCATCCATATCCGGACCGCCTGTCTGCTGTTCGGGGTACACCACCATATAATTATTATCCGCAAAAAACTGCTCCAACAACTGCGGTATCTGCTCAAACAGCGGGTTGTAACTGGCAGTCGCCTTGCGCGACGACAGCAGCACAGGCATATCGTCGTCCTGCATATCCTTGGCAATCATCAGCACGTCCTCCCAGTCGTCCATCTCCCTGAATGCCGCCCGCAGCGTCTTTCCCGGGCGGCGGCACATCGCCCGCAGCACCACCTGCGTATCCGCGTTGGCGTAAAACACCACCTTTGCGCCCAACTCCCCTGCCAGCCTGCGTATCAAGCCGAAGCACGTAATGAAGTCCCTCTCCTTTTCGGCATACCGCGGCACCGCCACCAATATCCGGCTTATCGTATTCATCGGCTGACTCTCATGGTACACCAGCACCGATTTGCTGATGTGCTCTATCGAACGCTGCACGTCGCTCCAATCCGCCGATTGTGTAATCTCTATGTTTTTCAGCGAAGCCATTACCGACAGTTCACGCAACTGCATCCGCATATCCGTGCCCACCGAAGTCAGCAGCCAGTAATCCTCATCGTGGTCGCTCACCAAGCGTGCTCCCTCCTGCAACGCCAACTGCTTGGCAGCGTGCTCCGTGATAAAACCGGATATCGAGCAAAGCACCAGTATCATCAGCACCGCACCATTGAGTACTTCCGAGGAAAACACCCCCATCCGGTAGCCTATCGTGGCAATCGCCAACGTGCCTGCGGCAGAAGCCTGCGTCAAGCCAAACGCCAACTGACGCTCCATGGCTGAGAAGCCGAATGTCCATTGCCCGAACCATGCCGCAACCGACTTCCCTGCCAATTTCGATGCCACCATCACCACGGCTATCAGCAGGGTCGTCCAACCGCTCCAGAACACGTGCACATCTATCATCAGTCCCACGCTTATCAGGAACAGCGGCACGAATATACTGTTTCCCACAAACGTGATACGCCGCATCAACGGCGAGTGGTTGGGCAGAAGCCTGTTGAGAGCCACGCCGCACAAAAACGCGCCCAAGATGCCCTCCAAGCCTGCCCAATTTGCCAATAATGCCGACAATACCAGCATCAGCATCACCAGCATAAACCCGAATACAGGGTCTTGATACCGCTTGAACAGCCATCTTGCCACCTTCGGGAAGCCCCACAGCACGCACCCCAGGAACAACCCTATCAATGCCACCATCTTCAGGCTGCCTGCCACTCCCTGTGCCTCTCCCCCCATCGTCTCAATGCTTGCCAGCACCACCAGCGACAGCGTGATAGCCCACATCGTTCCGCCCACCGTGATATTCACCGCCCTGTTCTTTTGAATGCCGTAGCGGCTCACTATCGGGTACGTCATCAGCGTGTGACTGCCGTACATCGCGCCCAGCAGCACACTCGTTATCCAACCGAAATGCAACAGGTAGTGAGAGGTTACTAATCCCAACACAAACGGGAAAAAGAACGTGTACAATCCGAACAGCAACGCATGATAGCGGTATTGCTTGAAGTCGTTGATGTCTATCTCGCTGCCCGACTGGAACATAATGTACAACATTCCTATCGCCCCGAGCGACCGGATAGCAGCATTGTCCCCCACCCAGTTCAGCACCGACGGACCGATTGCCATGCCCGCCAATATGAATCCCACAATGGCAGGAATGTGTATCTTTCTACACACCAACGGAATCAGCAAAATGATAGTCAGCAGCAAGGCTGTCAGTACGAGTGAGTTGGTAATCATCTCCGTGCGAAATTATTCCGTCCACATACCATAGTGCTCCGCAAACTTGCGGATGGTCATAATGATGTATGCAGGCTTTCTGTTCATGTGGCTCGTCAGGTTGAGTTTCTGCTGCAAAGGTACGTTTTATTCGCAATATATGCAAGTGTTGTCCCGAAGAACAGTCAGGACAGTACAAAAACTTCCGGCATAGTTGCCTTGACAGGAATAGACAAACAGGGTTAAAAGTTAAACATATGCGATTACCCTACATAAGTGTCCATACACAGGTTGGAGAAGACAGAGACTTGTGCGCGCGATGTATACTTGTAATTCTATACTTTTTACTTTTAACCTTTTAACTTATATCCTATACTCTACTATCTTATATTCTTATATCTCATATCCTATATATCTCTATCAGGTAATTAGAGAATTTGGAACATTTGGGGACAGAGAGCGAAGGAAGGCGGGACAAGTATTGTTTCGGGACGTGAAATGCAGTACCTTTGCAGCGTCTTTCGCAGGGAGGCAGGATGACCCGCGAGAGACACTCGAGAGACCCGCGAGAGATTCAAGAGGGGCTATGCGGAGCGTGGATATTCAAAGACCCGACGGAAGCATTATCGGAGGCAGGGCGGTAATAGCAGACAAAAGGTTAAAAGTAAAAAGTATGGAATGAGATATGCGAGATGCAGACAACAAAAGAACCCGTCTGACGGGTCAAACGGGTACTGAATGTGTTCTTTGAAATGTTGAAAATCAGAGTTTCCAACTCTCGGACATTGTGGTTTAGTTCTTGAAGTGCAACTCGCCGTCGCGGAGTTCGACGATGACGGGGCGGTGGTTGTCCACCTTGCCGGCGATGATTTGCTTGCTGAGTTCGTTGAGGACGAGCCGCTGCAAAGCACGCTTGACAGGACGGGCACCAAACTGCGGGTCGTAACCCTCGCGGGCAATATAGTCGATGGCGTCGTCGGTTACGCGCAAGTCCACACCGTTGGTGAGCAGCATCTTGTGTATCGAGGCAATCTGCAAGCCCACGATGTCGCGTATCTGCTTCTCGTTGAGCGGCTTGAACATAATGATTTCGTCAATACGGTTCAGGAACTCGGGACGTATCGTCTGGCGGAGCATCTCCATTACCTGATTCTTGGTGGTATCCTGGTCGATACCCTTCTCCTCGTTCTCACGGATGAGTTGCGAGCCGAGGTTGGAGGTAAAGATAATCAAGGTGTTCTTGAAGTTGACCGTCCGCCCTTTGTTGTCGGTAAGACGCCCATCGTCCAATACCTGCAAGAGGACATTGAAGACATCGGGGTGCGCCTTTTCGATTTCATCGAAGAGTACCACGCTGTACGGTTTGCGCCGTATGGCTTCGGTCAACTGACCGCCCTCGTCGTAGCCCACGTATCCGGGAGGTGCGCCGATAAGCCGGGTCGCGCTGAACTTCTCCTGGTACTCGGACATATCGATACGGGTCATCATGTTCTCGTCGTCGAAGAGGTAGTCGGCAAGGGCTTTCGCCAACTCGGTCTTACCCACACCCGTGGTACCGAGGAATATAAACGAGCCGATAGGACGTTTCGGGTCTTGCAAGCCCGCACGGCTACGACGGATAGCGTCGCTGACCGCCTCGATGGCTTCGTCCTGACCTACGACACGCTTATGCAGTTCCTCCTCGAGGTGAAGCAGTTTGTCGCGCTCAGATTGCATCATCTTGGTTACAGGTATGCCCGTCCAGCGTGCTACCACCTCGGCGATATCGTCTTCGTCCACCTCTTCCTTGATCATGCTCTCGCCTGACATCGAATGGAGCGCCTCCTGTGCGGCTTTGATGTTCGCCTCGGCTTGCTGTATCTTGCCGTAGCGTATCTCAGCCACCTTGCCGTAGTTGCCCTCGCGCTCAGCCACTTCGGCTTCGTGCTTCATCTGTTCGATATGGGCTTTCTCGTTCTGGATGGTGGCTACATAGCCTTTCTCCTTATCCCAACGGGCTTCCATCTCGGAGGACTGTGCCTTGAGCGTCTTGAGTTGTTCCTCGATACCTTTCAGTTTCTCGGTGTCGTTCTCGCGCTTGATAGCCTCGCGCTCAATCTCGAGTTGCTTGATTTGACGATCGAGGTTATCCAACTCCTCCGGCTTGGAGTCCACCTCCAAACGCAGTTTGGCAGCGGCTTCGTCCACTAGGTCGATAGCCTTGTCCGGCAGGTAACGGTCGGTAATATAACGAGTAGATAGCGTAACGGCGGCAATCAGGGCATCATCCTTGATACGCACTTTGTGGTGTGTCTCGTAGCGTTCCTTCAGACCACGCAGGATAGAGATGGTGGCTGCCTCGTCCGGTTCGTCCACCATCACGACCTGGAAACGACGTTCCAGAGCCTTGTCCTCTTCGAAGTACTTCTGGTACTCGTCCAAGGTGGTGGCACCAATCGCCCGCAGTTCGCCACGCGCCAGAGCAGGTTTCAGGATGTTGGCTGCGTCCATCGCGCCGCTCGACTTGCCCGCACCCACGAGGGTGTGAATCTCATCAATGAACAGGATTATCTCGCCCGCAGCGGCTACGACCTCGTTGATAACGCCTTTCAGACGCTCCTCGAACTCGCCCTGATATTTCGCACCCGCAATCAGGGCACCCATATCCAGCGAGTAGATTTGTTTCTTCTTCAGGTTCTCTGGGACATCGCCGCGCACGATACGATGTGCCAACCCCTCGACGATGGCGGTCTTACCGACACCCGGCTCGCCGATGAGGATAGGGTTGTTCTTGGTACGGCGGCTCAATATCTGCAGCACACGGCGAATCTCGTCGTCGCGCCCGATAACAGGGTCGAGTTTGCCTGCTTGCGCCCGCTCGCAAAGATTGATAGCGAACTTCTGCAGGTTCTCGTTCTGCTGTTGTTGGTTGTTGTAGTTGTTGTTTGTATTCATAGTTAAATCTCCTTTCGTTGTTTGTGTTCAGTCCTTAAACTGCAAACAACGGGACAAAGGCTGTACCAAACCGATACAGACTGACATTTTGGCAGACCTAAATAAGGAAAGATTAAAACAAGGAAAGTTGGTCGTCAACGGGACGGCTGTCTTCGGGGACTTCGTTGGTAATAGTGAAAGGAACGCCTGCAGCGTTGTTTACGCCGGTTTCGGTGTTGGCGTTGGTTTCCGTGGAGGCAGGAGTGTTCTCCTGTGTGTTGTCGGTTTCTTCGGCGGGGGGATTGTCCTCGTTGTTTTCCTCAGTAGGGGTTGGTTCGGGTTCGGGAGTGATGTCCTCTATGCGGGCGATGTCGAGCGTGGTGAAACGTTTGCCTTTCGCTTTCGGGGATTTGACATCGATGAAATCGGACATGATGATGTCCATATCGGGTTTGGTATCGTCAGTAAAGACAAGGCGGAACATAGCCTTGTCGCGGTCGGTGAGGATCACGATGCGGCTGCTGCTGTTGTCGCCGAGCATGCTCTGCGACTTGGGTTGCGCGTCAAGTTGGAAACGCTTGCCGTAGTAGTAACCGAGGTCGGCATTCCACATGGCAAGCGACCAGACTTTGTCGGCATCGTACTTCTCGATGCGCAGGATATTCTGGTCGAAATGGGCGGTAAGTTCGAAGGTGGTGAGGTAGTAGTCGCCCGTGGTGGTGATGACGAGAATGCGGTCTTCGTCCCAGAACTCGCCGAGGTAGGTGCCCTGCGCGTCGTAGTTGATACGCAAGACATCGGGGTCGAACCATACCTTGCGTCCGCCGAGGGTGGAATGCCCTTTCTGCTTGAGCGTGATGGACTTGACTTCGTACTTGGTGAGCACGTTACCGCGCGCGCTGCGGCTCTTGACGGCTAACTCACTGAGGTCCTTGGTGACCTCGACCTTCTTAAGGTGCAGGGCGGGCTTGAGTTGCACGCGGATGACTTCCGCCTCGCCGTTGGGGTTGGCGGTGAAATAGACCACCTTGGAGCCCGGTTTGCCCTGCGTGAGGTCGTACTCCTTGTCGCGCGCGATGCCGGTGACGGCGAACCGCTTCATGAAATAGATGCCGTTCTTGCCGTCGCGATAGATGGCGTTGTAGATGGTGCGCTGGTCGTTCTTGCGGAAGATGTCGATGTGCAGGATGTCGGTGCCGACGAAGAGTTTGTCCGCCACCTTGACAATCTTGTATTTGCCGTCTTTGTGGAAGATGATGACATCGTCGATGTCGGAGCAGTTGCAGAGGAACTCGTCCTTCTTCAGCCCCGTGCCGATGAATCCTTCGGCGCGGTTGATGTAGAGTTTCTCGTTTGCCTCGATGACGGTTTTGATGTTGATATTGGCGAAATTCCGCACCTCTGTGCGACGCGGATAGCGTGCGCCGTACTTCTCGCGGAGCGATTGGAACCACGCGATGGTGTAGTCGGTGAGGTGGTCGAGGTTGCGAATGGTGTCCTTGATTTTGCGGTCGAGGTCGCGCATAAGTTCGTCCGCCTTTTTGGAGTCGAAACGCGTGATTCGAATCATGCGAATGTCGAAGAGGCGTTCGATGTCCTCGCGGCGCACCTCGCGAATGAGTTGCGCTTTCCACGGGGTGAGTGCCTTGTCCACAAAAGCCACAAGTTTGTCTTTGTTGGGGGCGTTCTCGTAGCCCTCTTCCTTATATATACGGTTCTCGATGAAGATTTTCTCGAGCGAGGTGTAGAAATACTGCTCCTCGAGTTCGGCTTTCTGGATTTCGAGTTCCCATTTGAGCAGGGTGCGGGTGTTGTCGGTGCTGAGCCGCAGGAGTTCGCTGACGTTGGTGAAGATAGGCTTTTTGTTCTGCACCACGCAGCAGTTGGGCGAGATATTCACCTCGCAATCAGTGAAAGCATAGAGCGCATCGATGGCTTTGTCGGACGAACTGCCAGGGGCGAGTTGCACCACAATCTTCGCCTCTTCGGCGGTGAAATCGTCCACCTTGCGCACCTTGATTTTGCCTTTTTGGTTGGCACGGAGGATGGTCTCGATAATCTTTGTGGTGGTCGTGCCGTAGGGTATCTCGCTGATTATCAGGGTGCGATTGTCGTCTGCCTTCTGAATTTTGGCGCGAATACGAATGACTCCGCCGCGCTCGCCGTCATTGTAGCGGCTGACGTCGATCTCGCCGCCCGTGGGGAAGTCGGGGTAGAGTTGGAACTCTTCGCCGCGGAGATATGCCAGCGAGGCGTCGCATAGTTCGTTGAAATTGTGGGGCAGAATCTTCGAATTGAGTCCCACTGCGATGCCTTCCACGCCCTGCGCGAGGAGGAGCGGGAACTTGATGGGCAGGTGGATGGGCTCTTTCTTGCGACCGTCGTAGGAGAGCATCCACTCGGTGGTTTTGGGGTTGAAGACCGTTTCGAGGGCGAACTTGCTGAGGCGCGCCTCGATGTAACGTGGCGCGGCGGCCCCGTCGCCCGTGAGGATATTGCCCCAGTTACCCTGACAGTCGATGAGCAGGTCCTTCTGCCCGAGTTGCACCAGCGCGTCGCCGATACTGGCATCGCCGTGCGGGTGGTACTGCATAGTCTGCCCGACGATGTTCGCCACCTTGTTGTACTTGCCGTCGTCCACCCCCTTCATAGCGTGGAGGATACGGCGTTGCACGGGCTTCAGACCGTCCTCGATGGCAGGCACGGCGCGCTCCAAAATCACATACGAGGCATAGTCCAAGAACCAGTCTTGGTACATGCCCGTGAGGTGCTGCTTGATTGCGTCGTTAAAGTCTGCCATTTACTATGATTTCCTTGTTTTGTTCAGTCTGCCTTTGTTTGGTCTGCCAACCCTACTCTTCCCTTGCGCCCTCGCATGCTGCGTCATTGCGCATTACGCATTGTGCATTGTCAATTGACTTCGGCTTCTGCCCATGCTACTTCGCCACCCAATGGCGGGTTATTCTTGCCCACCACCACGCGCACTTCCTGCGCTTCGGGGAAAGCCGTTTTCAGGGCTTTCTGTATGCGCCATGCCACATGCTCTATCAGGTCGGACGGTTGCGCCATCTCACGCGCAACTATCTCATACACATCACGATAGTCCAATGTACTGCCGATGTCATCTGCTTCTGCACCCGCCATATTCGGTGTGGTCAGACACACCGTTACGCGAAAAGTGTTGCCCTCCGCCTTTTCGTAATCAAACACGCCGTGATGGGCGTGAAAGAGCATATCACGCAAACGGATAACCATCAGCCAAAGTCGCACAGGCTATGCAATGATAACCCCGCGCCGGATATTACTCTACGCGCTTGTTGATAATGATATACGACAGGATGCCGACCACTTCCAATGCTATGGCAACCGCCAACAGCACATTCGTCTGCTTCACAAACGCATAAACAGCCAAGCATACCACGCCGCACAGCACGAGGATAGCCCCTAAGTATTTCAAAAACGTCTTCATATTGTTTTGTTGATTACAATCCTAAAACACGCCGCAAAGTTACGGAAAAGAATTGATAATTCAAAATCTACGAAAAAACTTTCCCAACACAGCCATATCAAATTCCACACGAAACAGGAGACAATGCGGTCCGCATTACCCACCTGCAACATAGTCATTCCGTTAAATTATTGTTATATTTTTGTACATATCGGCGATTTTATGTAACTTTGCAGCCGTAAATGAAACCGAAAAGCCTATATATGCGCGTATTTAATATACTGCTGACGGTAGCGGCATACGGGTATCTGGTGTATAGGCTGGCGGTGTTTGACGGGTACGCTGCATTGGCGGAGAGTTGGGAAATGGCGAGCAGCGGACAATGGGTGTGCCTGTTGGCGGCGGTGCTGCTGGTGCCGCTGAATGTGGTTTGTGAGGCATGGAAATGGCAGACGCTGCTGCGCGATGTGGAGCCGATGGGAATAGGTGAGGCGCAAAGGCAGGTGTATTACGGGTATGTGGGGGCATTCGTAACTCCCTATAAGGCAGGCGATTACCCTGCACGTGTGATGCGGCTGCATGATAGTTCTGCGTGGTCGGCGGCAGTAGCGTTGGGTTTGGTGGGGTCGGTAGCGTTGCTGGTGGTGGAGGTGTGTCTGGGTGTGCCGGCAGTGGTGCTGTTGGCAGAATATGAGACGGGGATTGATGTGCGCAATGTGCTGATTGCTACGGCGGTAGTGGTGGCATTGCTGATACTGATGCCAATGTGCCTCAAGCGGTTGGCACACCGCGAGTGGCGGAGTGAGCAACTGAGGAGAATGTTCGGGGCGTTGGCACAACTGAGATGGCAACGATTGATGAAAGTGGTGATTATCAGTCTGCTACGCTATATGGTATGGGCGGTGCAACTGACATTGGTACTGCGGTTTTGCGGGGTGGTGCTGACGCCCGTGCAACTGCTGCTGACGATACCGACATACTACCTGCTGCTGGGCGTGGTGCCGTCGGTGCCCGTGGCGGATATTGCGGTGAGGGGGAGCCTGTCGATAGTGGTGTTCGGGGTGTTCAGCCCGAATACGGCGGGTATTGCCATCGCCATCACGGTGATATGGGTGATAAACACCCTGCTGCCGATGGTGGTGGGGACGGTAGTCGGAACAGGGAATAACACCTTGGTAACAGAGGGGGATGAACATATAATTACCGTGTAATTGACCATTAATTTTTGATATGGTACGGGGTTGACAAGAAGACTAACAAACTAAACATATAAATTATGACTATTTCATTTTCAATCAATTACCAAACTCAGTGGGGGCAAAAGGTGGTGGTGCTGTACGCTGCAGACGCAGACGTACACGAGACCGCTACGCCCACCGTGCTCAACATGGAATGTCACGGCACCGCTGACTGGTCTGCACAACTGACTATCAGCGATATACACCGCTATCTATCCTATTCGTATGCCGTGCTTGACGAGCAGGGCGAAGTGCTCCGCCGCGAGGATATTGCGCATCATATAGACTGCACGCCCGGGAATATGGTTGTCCGTGACCGCTGGCAGGACAATCCGCACTCGCTGTTTGCGTCGAAAGTGTTCAGCGAGGTGCTGTTTGCGCACCGCCCGATGACCCGCAACAGCAAGATGACGGGCAATATCAACGTGGTGGTGTATGTGCCCCGGTTGGAGCGTAATCAGTCGGTGGCTATCATGGGCAATGTGCCTGCACTCGGGCAATGGGATAAGGCTAATATGCTCAGAATGAGCAATGTATCCGACAATGACGACACCTACAACCCGCTGTGGACGGCGTCATTCCACGCCAATATCGGCACGGTGGTGGAGTACAAATACGTGATTATCAACACCCAATCGGGCGAGGTGATTGACATTGAGTGGGGCGAGAACCGCAAGGTGTGGGACGTGCAACGCGGCAAGCACTATCTGATTGACGATGAACCGTTCCGCTATACGCAAGCCAACTGGAAAGGGGCTGGCGTAGCAGTGCCCGTGTTCTCGCTGCGTTCTGAGAACGGCTTTGGTATCGGCGAATTCCAAGACCTGAAGTTGCTGGCAGACTGGGCGGTGCTTACGGGGCAGAAGATGATTCAGACGCTGCCTATCAACGATACCACGCTGCTGCACACCAACCGCGACTCGTATCCGTACAACGCCGTGAGCGTGTTTGCGCTGCACCCTATCTATATCAACATCGAGAAAATAGGCACGCTGACGCCTGCGCAGCAGAAGAAATATCTGGCTACCAAGGAGGAATTCAACAAGAAGCCGATTGCTGATTACCAGTGCGTTTACGACGAGAAGATGAAGTACTTCAAGGCGTTGTACAAGGCGGAGAAGGCAACGGTGCTGGCATCGGAGGCATACAAGGCGTTTGTGGAGAAAAACAAGGAGTGGCTGCTGCCGTATGCGCAGTTCATGTCCAAGCGCGACAAGCAGCCAAAGGACTTCTATTGCTACCTGCAGTTCCATGCCGACAAGCAGTTGGCGGATGCCGTGGCGTATGCACACTCGGTGGGTGTGGCTATCAAGGGGGATATACCTATCGGTATCTCGCCTGATTCGGTAGACGCGACCACCGACCCGCAGTTGTTCAACCTCGACGCCAGTGCAGGCGCTCCGCCCGATGATTTCGATGCACGCGGACAGAACTGGGGCTTCCCAACCTACAACTGGGATGTCATGGCGGAGGACAACTACCAGTGGTGGCGCAAACGTTTCACCAAGATGGCGGACTATTTCGATGCCTACCGTATTGACCATATACTCGGATTTTTCCGTATCTGGCAGATGCGCAAGACCGATGTATGGGGGCTGTGCGGACACTTCTCGCCCGCCATGCCTTATACGCTGCAAGACCTGTGGAATATGGGCGTCAAACTCGATGAAGACCGCATGACCAAGCCCTATATCCGCTCCAATTTCCTCGGCGATGTATTCGGCTATGACACCGACTATGCCAAGGAACATTTCCTCAACACGCGCGACGGGTATGTGTATTGGTTCAAGGACGAGTTCGATACGCAGGTCAAGGTGCAAGCCTATTTCGATGACCCCGACAACCGTCAGGCGATGGAGGGCAAGTGCAATCCCGACAACGTGAAGAACGGACTGCTCTATCTGCATTGCGAGGTGCTGTTTGTGCGTGACCAGCGCGACCCCGAGTTGCTGCATCCGCGTATTGCGCTCTATCAGTCGCATAGTTATGCGGAACTCTATGAGGACCAGCGTCAACTGCTGGCTGATATCCACAACGACTATTTCTATCGCCGTCATACGGACTTCTGGCGCGATTCGGCTATGCGCAAACTGCCCACGCTTATCGCATCTACCGATATGCTCTGTTGCGGCGAGGACCTCGGTATGGTGCCCTCGTGCGTGCCGCAAGTGATGCACGAGTTGCAGATACTTTCGCTGGAGATTCAGCGTATGCCCAAAGACCCGACCAAGCAGTTTGCTCACCCCGCCGATGCACCCTACTTGAGCGTCTGCACCACGGGTACGCACGATATGAACCCGCTCCGCGCATGGTGGGAGGAGGACGCTGCCGTCACCCAACGTTTCTACAACGAGCAGATGGGCTGGCAGGGCGCAGCACCGCATGAGATGACGCCCGAGATAGCGAAGTTCATCGTCAATCAGCATATGTACAGCCCTGCCATGTGGGTTATCCTGCCGTTGCAGGACTGGTTGGCTATCGATGGCGAGGTGCGCCTGCCTGATGCACATGCCGAGCGTATCAACCTGCCGTCTGACCCGCACCATTTCTGGAACTACCGTATGCACATCCGCCTCGAAGACCTGCTGAAGAAAGAGGCGTTCAACGAGCACGTGAGACGGTTGACCCTTGTGAGATAATCTGTAGCATACTCTATCTTTACATAAGAACACCAAGCCAAAAGAGACTATCCAATAAATGCGGATAGTCTCTTTCCCTTTTTACCTCCGATTGTAAATAGTTATAAATGCCTGCCATCAACGAGAGGATAGTAGGAGGATAGTAGGAGGATAGCGAGTTGATGCAACAGGTAAAAAGTCATTATTGTTAAAATTATTCAATACCACAGTATCCAAATCCGGATGTTGTGGCAATCCGTCTATGCCATTCTTCTCATACACAAAAAAGAGGTAGTCTCACAAGTGTGAGCCACCTCTTTTTCTTACATGTTTTTGCTGAGTATGCTTTCTGTAACGATGCGGGTGGAATGGGGAGCATCTCCCGCATCGTTACAGAGAAGTATGGTACTTATTGCAGCAGATATTTGTGTCCGTTTTGGATGACAATACCCTTGTAGGTCTTGTCCACTTGGCGACCCAATACATCGTACATAGGCGCATTCATATCCAACTGAGCAGGAGCCGTTACATCCTCTACTGCAGTACCTGTTCCTTTCTTGGTTACGGTCAGTGCCTTGCGGGCAGGAATGATGGTGGTGTTGTCGGTCCTTGGCAGAGAGAAGATGTACATACCGTTGTCGCCTGTGCAGACGAGGTTGCCTGCATAGTCGAAGTTCATCTGACGGAAGACAGATACGCCGTGCTCGTACTCGTAGCGGAGTGTGAGGACGGGTTTGTTGCCTTCCCAAGTGATGTCGAAGACATAGAACTGACTGCTGCCGCCTTGCAGTACAAGCATACTCTCGTCTGCCGATACCGCATAGCCGCTACCATTAGAACCTGTGATAATCTCTTTGTACTCATCGCTTGCAGACGAGAACTGTGCTTCGCCATTGAAGTCATAGAACTTCAACGATGTGGCAGAGCCGTTATTGTTGCCCTCCGTACGGCTCTGGCTTACAAAGAAACCATGCGAGGTGCCCCAAACGTTACCTTCCGTATTACCTTGTCCGGTCAGTGTGTATGCTGCCGACGGAGCCTCACCCCATGTGCGGAGGATAGAGCCATCTGCCTGACCGATGTTGTAAACAACGGCACCATTTTTAGGCAATGTACCTGATGCATCCTCATTATAAACAAGCAGTTTGGTGTCTGCACCATGACCGAAGATGTGGCAACCCGGAGTACTGGAGCCTACAGCCTTCTCGTTGTTGGTGAATACACCGCTGCTATTACGTGTACCTTGGAAGAACTGCGTAAACGGCTTACTCAAGTCTGCTGTATTGGCAACAAATATACCTGAATTACCGTCTGACCAGTCTGTAATATAAAGGTAACCGTTATCGTCAAGACTGACACGTCCGGGGTTACCAAAGGTCTTGACATCACCGCTATACCTTACAGAGTTGAGTTTGCTGTAATTGTTGTCATACTCAAACACACCACTTGTCTCCCTAACAGCCATAGTTGCTTGGGTAGAACCTCCACGATGGAATATGTAGATATAACCAAACTTATCAGACTCGGGGTTGTTGTTGATAACATTGAAGAGACGCGAAGTGCCGGTAGTAGCAATCAGCGACTTATCCTCATAGAGTTTGCCGATATTGCTGATGGACTGACCCTGTAACTCTACTGCCCATGTCATAGCAATACCTACCTCACCGGGGAGTTCGCTCTTGGCAATGGTGAAGGAGTTGGCACCTTTCACTATATTAGCCAACTCGATAGCACCTGCTTCGGTATTATCTGTTGCATAGAAGATAAGGTTGGCACTTACTGCGTCCGAATTGGCGTTGAAGGTAAAGGTGTAGTTATCTCCGTTCTCTACTACATTGAGGTTGTACGCCATAATAGAAGCAATAGCCGGTTGGTCTACACCCACGGTAGTGAACTTGCTAATCGTGCTGTCACATACCAGATACAGGGTGATGTCTGCATTATTAACGACACCTGCAGCCATAGTATAGGTAGCGTCTGCAGCATCCAATGCGGTGTTGGTAGTCTTGACAAGAGCAGCCTTGTCCAAACCGTCGGTGATGTCATACAGTGCCACACCGATATTCTTTCCCTCTTCGTTCTCTTGAGGAGTAACCATCACGGCATGACCTGCGTACTTGAAGTAGTTAGCACCCTCAATATGCGAAGCAAACGAAGCCAAAGGAGTAATGGTCACATTGGTGGTCATCTGCAACGAGCACTCAATAGGAGTCTTAAGTGCCGAAGTGATAATAATATTCTTGTCATCGCGTGGTGAAACCACAAACTTGGCAGCACCATACGCCGTGGCTACGAACTTATCAGATACCTTATTGTATAGTCCTCCGGCTTTTGCACCGTCTGCAATGGAATAGATGGCAATACGCGTCTCTGCACTGGAACCGGTAGTGATAGCAGGTGCTACCAACAAACCATCAGCCAATGTTCCGGAATAAGCCAAAGTGGAACCCATCATAGCATTGTAGAAGTTACCGGATGTTACATTCGTTCTATCCGTGAACCACAAAGCACCATGCCAACCGGTGGCATCGCTCTCCCACTTGTAGATATTCCAATAGTTGTATTGCTTTTCTCCATACTTGGCAGCCTGAGTAGCATCAAAAGCAGTATGCTCATAGTTGCAACCTACCAAGTAACCGTCGGCGGTGAACGCAATGTCGCTCAGTTTGTAGCCGTCGGGCGATACTACCGAGCAGAAGTCAGTAGCCAAAGTGTTAAGTACGGTCTGATTGTCTGCTGCCACCTCGATGAGAGTAGGCTCTTTGGCGGCATCCACAGCCAAGATATACATATTGTCGTTGCGATACAGCACACGGCGAATGGTCTTGTCCTTCAATACCTCTGCCATCGGTTTGCCGACAAACGATTGCTTCATCTCGTAGGTACTTGCCAACTGCAAGTAAGCAGGTTGCTCAGGTTCGGGGTAGTTGTAGTAGGTTACCGTAGGCGCTACATACGAAGTATCTGACAGGTAAATCATCTGATAGGTGGTCTCGTTGGCTTTTACCGCGAACTTTACTTTCTGGTCATCGGTCAACGGGTAGTAGCCTTTGCAAGTGGCATCCAAGGTGTAGTCGTCACCAGGAACAAGGTTCTCGAAGACGAAAATACCGTTATACAGAGTGTCCACGTTGTATTTAGCCACCTCTACGCCACCTTTCAGCAAGGTAACCTCTGCGCCATTGCAAGGAATCCACTGGTCGTTGGTCTTGGGTGCATAGTTGAACAGCGGGTTGTTCATCTTGCGGTGCAGGTCCTTTACTGTACCCATGATATAGCCTGTCGTCTCTTTGTCGGCACCATAGTAGTCAATGATACCACGGTAGTATGCCAATCCTTCCTGGTGGCAGTAGTCATGGTTCAAAGCACGGTGACGTGCAGGCTGATAGGTATGGAAGAAGCCCTCAACAAGGAAACCACTGGCACCATGTTTCAGTACACCAAGGTGACCTCTATAGGTGATGCCTTGATGCGTCTTGTCTGTGCGGTTACTGCCACTCTTATAGAAGTCAAGGTCACCACGTACATTCATATTGGTCATAGAGTAGTAGGAATATGGGTCAATGCCACTTGCCATAATACCAAAACGGTGTGCCCAAATAGCCTCTGCCTTCTCACGGCTGCCCGCTACATACGTGTTACATTCCACTCCTTCAACCGTTTCTGAAGTCTTGGTAATATCATCATAACCACGATAAATAACCAGCGGGTAGTTGCTCGTTGAACCATCAGTAGCCGCATTGGAGTGTACGGAGATGAAGTAGTCAATGTTGTTTGCATCCACCTCTTCGCAAATCTCTGAGAGACTGCGGTTGTACTTGGTGTAATCGGGTAAAGCCTTGTACTTTTCGTATGTGTAATCAGGATATTGTCCGTTTACTTTCTCATATGGCCAAGGACCACATTCCGTACGCGAGTAGAATACCGTAGCACCTGCTGCCTCCAGTTTCTTGCCGAGATAGAGACATTTCCATAAGTTGGTATTTGACTCATAGAAACCACATGTATCCGGCATGCCTGTGGAAGACAATGCGGGATATGGTATGGTGGCACAGGGACGGTCGTTGGGTCCGAAGGAGCCGTGTCCGGGATTGACATAGATACGCTTGCCCGTGAGGTCGGCTGCGGACATGGATACTGCCATCAATGCTGTGGCAATAAGAAGGATATATCTTTTCATGGTCGTACTCATTTAACGTTCAACATATAGGTACTACCCTCTTCGGTGCCGAAGACAATCAGGTTCTTTGCCACATAGGGATACATGGCAATCATAGTGTTGTCGGTCAGCACTTGGCGGCGTCCGTCCAAGGTGTAAGCCACGATAGCGGAAGCGGTAACGAACTCGCCGTTGTCTTCGTCAGCCATAGCCACAAGGGTGTTGTCATTGTACCACTTGGCAGCACGGCAAGCGTGTGCAATGTACTGAGGATTGGTGCCATCGATATTGCTAACATAGCATCCTTCGCCGCATACATAGTAGCAGAGTTTGGTGCCATCGGGCGAGACAGATGCCCAGATGTAACTCTTGTCGGTGCCGTTGGGTGCAAGAGTTTTCTTTTCTCCGTTTTGGTTGAGCACCATAAGGCGGTCGCTAATGGTAACGGTGGCTTTGGCATCGGTAGTCGCCATCTTCTCCATGTCGCGTTGTCCGCGGGCAATGACGTTGCGGCGTTGCTTGGCAAAGTTCTTGCGAACAATGTTGTTGCGGCGCAGTTGGTCGCGACCTACCGTGGTCTCGCGATACACTACCTCCTGACCATCGGCACTAATCTGTACGTTGTAGCCTGCGCCTTCGGCTTCCGAGAGTACGGTAGTCGTCTTGGCAGCCACATCATAGCGTTGCAAGCCCTTGTTGGAGCCCGTAGTCAGCAGCACGTAATCCCCTGCGGGACTGACGCCTGCCACCTTTACATCCACCTCGGACGGAGAGGTGAGTTGCTGCATAGATACCACTTTGAGTACCTGTGCATTAGCAGCCAAGCCAAACAGCAAGGCTGCCACAAAAAGCATAGATTTCTTCATGCGCTTTTGTTTTTAAGGTTGATAATTAGTTTGTTACGCTTCTATACAGAAAGACCCTATCTGTATGGTTTACCATACAGCAATCTCTCCATTGCTGCAAAATTAACGTATTTTTCTTATATGTGCAAACGATTGTTTATTTTTTGTTTCTCACCATATATTATGGCTATAGCCATTTTGCCAATGTATCATAGTATTTGGGTGATACAGGGACGGTCTTTGCATTGGGTGTGTCCAACTCGGCATTGATGATGCCCTCCTTGTCGCGTCGCAGTACCTTGATATGCTGCGGGTTGACGTAGTAACTACGCTGGCAACGCACCATGCCATTCTTCAGCATCATCGGTTCCAAGGCTTTCATAGAGGAGCGCAGGGCGTATTCTTTCAGCCTGTTGCCCTCCAAGTAACAGATATTCACGTAGTTCTCATTGGCGGCTATATACAATACCGCAGAGGGAGCAATCATCAGTTTAAGCCGCTGCGTGCTATCCACAAAACGCATCAGACTGTCGTCTTGTACGACCTCTTCCTTGTTCTTACCCGCCAAGGCAATCGCCAAGTCGAATATGATATACGGATATACGGCAATGAAGAAGAGATAGAACGTACACCACCCAAGTACCCAGAAGTATGACAATGCCCCGTGGTACATCAGGCTGATATACAGCGCACTGAAAAGCCCCATACCTACTATCTCCGCAAGTTCCCATGCTGCGTACTTCAGCCAAGTCATCTTCAGTTGCCGGTAGAGGCACAGCATCAATACGCGCGACAATATCATTACTCCCAAGATGATACACATAAGAATAGTGGTATTGAAACTCAGCATATCGCGGTTCATCTCCAACAGTGCCACCACACTCCGCGGCTTGTAGAGCAATACAAAGCCCAAACAAAACACAGGTATGCCCAAGATGTAGATGATATTGTACTTGAGCGAGCCGAATATCCCAGGTAGTCTTTCCATACGCTAAAATCGGTATTTTTTAGTCCCTTTTTACAGAGTGACGAATCATGTATATACCATAATTTCGTCACAAATATGCCATTTTTATCCCTATATTTGCACTTTCCACAAAAACTATGCCGTATTATCACAATTATTTTCCCACGCACTTCACAGGCAGTAATTTTGCACCCGAAATCACAGGGCAACAGTGCCGCTGCGAAACCAAACAAACAAGCACAAGATGAAATTAGCAGCATTAGGCGACTCCATCATCCGCGGGGTCATACTCAAGGCAGAGGGGCTACGCGAGCGTTACGCGCTATCTGACAAGAATATAGTGGACCGTTGCGGGGAAGGACTGCATAGCGATGTGGTAAACCTCGGCAAAATGGGTTGTACCATTGAAGCGGGCGAGCGTATATTGGATAAATCCATCAACCGCCTTGAGGGAGCCAAATACGTACTACTCGAGTACGGTGGAAATGACAGTGATTATGACTGGCGCGCCATTGCACAATCACCCGATGATGTGCATCAGCCGCGCACACCACTCCATACATACGAGTCCACATACGAGAGAGTGATACAGAAAGTGCGTCAGACCGGTTGCACGCCGATAGTTCTTTCGCTCCCGCCCATGGACGCAGAACGTTATTTCCGTTTTTTCACCACGGGGATGAGTGATGAGCAAAAGGAGAATATCCTCGGTTGGCTCAGCGGTTCCACCAACACCATTATGTCGGGACATGAACTATACAATATGGCTACATGGAAAGTGGCACAACGTACGGGTACACAATGGATTGACATTACATCCGACTTGCTGCTCGGGCACCAATACCGCCACTATTTGTGCGATGACGGCATCCACCCCAACGAACTCGGTCAAGCCCGTATCGCCGATATGATATTGCAAGCGATATGATACGGCATCGACCCGTTATCCAATCGCTAATCACATACTAATAACATACTAATCACATACTAATATCATACTCCTGATTCGAGAAAGTACCGAGTCAGGAGTATGGCATTTATAGTAATGGGGCATAGTTAATAAGTAATCCCATCGTGTGCCTTGGAGTGCGGTTGCTTTGACAAAAAGAGTCGGAGGTTGTATATTTACAATAAATGTTGTACCTTTGCGGGTTAAATGTATCGTGGGGTAGTGTGCCGCTTGGCGGGGAACGACAAAGAGGGGTGCGGGGAACAAGGGAAAGGAATCGTGGAGGCAGGGTACAAATCAGGACTACGTAAAACCCAAACAAGAACTTTATAAACCAAATAGAGATATGAAGAGTATTTGTTTTTGCTTTCAGATGCATGCGCCGTATCGGATAAAGAGGTATCGCTTCTTTGAGATAGGGCAAGACCATTATTACTACGACGATATGCAGACCGAAGAGGAAATCACGAACCTCGTGAACACTTCGTATATGCCTCTGTGTCAGACGATTGCGGAGATGGTAAGGTTGTCGAAGGGGAAATTCCATTGCGCGCTGTCGGTGTCGGGAACGCTGCTGGAAATGCTGGAACAGTTTGCGCCGGAGATGATAGACACCCTCAAAGCACTGGCGGCAACAGGCTGCGTGGAGTTCGTGGCCACCCCATACGCCTACTCGCTGGCAGAAGTGTATAGCGAGACAGAGGCAGCGGAACAGTTGCAACAGCAACAGGCAATGGTGAAAGAGTTGTTCGGACTGCAGTCGAATGTGGTGTTCGGGACAGAGTTGCTGTACTCGGACGAGATTGCGATATGGTTGCAAAAGCAAGGTTACAAGGCCGTTATGACGGAAGGGGCCAAGCACGTGCTGAGTTGGAAGAGCCCGAACTACGTGTACAACAGCGCGTCGGCTCCGAAGTTGAAGGTGCTGCTGCGGAATGCGAACCTGAGCGACGAGTTGTCGTTCCACTTCTCGGACCCCGCATGGAGCAACTACCCGATGGACGCGGAGAAATACGCAAGCCAGTTGGCGGCTATCCCCGAGGAGGAGCAGGTGATAAACATCTGGGTGGGCGCGGAGACGTTTGGCGTGCGCCAGAATGCCGGCACGGGGATATTCGAGTTCCTGAAGGCGTTGCCGTACTTTGCGTTGGAACGCGGGATAGGCTTCCTGACGCCGACCGAGGTGGTGAAGAAAGTGAGTGCGACGGACAGCGTGGTGGTGCCGTATCCGATGACGTGGGCAGGCGAGGCAAAAGACCTGAGCACCTACAACGGCAACGACCTGCAACAGGAGGCGATAAAGAAACTGTATGCCGTGGCAGAGCGCGTGCACCTATGCCAAGACAAGCAGTTGAAGCGCGACTGGTTGATGCTGCAAGATGTTAATTATCTGCACTTTATGAACCATATCGACCAAGGTGCGACACACTTTGAGTCGGCATACGACGCTTTTATCAACTATATGAACGGGCTGGCGGACTTCCTGCAGCGCGTGGACGAGCAATACCCGACAACGGTGGAGAATGAGGAGTTGAACGAACTGCTGAAGACCATCAACAATCAGGAGAAAGAGATTGCGTCGCTGGAGAAACAGATACGTGACCTCAAAAAACGCGCGCGCGAGGAGAAGAAGAAACAGTGAGGCTTGGGGCGCGGGACATAGTGCGTAGGTTGGCGGCTGTTGCGGCGGTGGCAATATGCGGCGCGGCAGGTCTGTGGGCAAAAGACAAGCCCGTGCAGACGGTGATGCGCGCGTGGCAGTTGGACCCGTGGACGGGAATTGCCGACACGCTGGCGGGGGTGGACTCGTCGTATATGCACATGCCTATGCGCGATGTGCTGAACGACTACTCCATCTCCAACGTGACGAACTCGAATTTGGTCTCGCCCGTGCAGTCGCGGGTGTTCTTCGACAGGCAACGGCGTGCGGACTTCATCTTTGCGGACGCTTATACGCCGTATATCATCGCGCCGCAGAACGTGCGGTTCTACCACACGACCACCCCGTATTCGACCATCGCATACAAGAAGGGGTTTGTGACGAATCTGGACCAGAATGATTTGAGTTTCTCGTTCACGGGCAACATCAACCGGCGCACGAACTTAGGCATGACGGTGGATTATCTGAACTCGTACGGGCGGTTTGCGTCGCAGGAAGGGAAGACCGTATATGGCTCTGTATTTGGCAGTTACAACGGCGACCATTACTCGTTGCAGGCGGCATTCACATGGAACAAACTGAGCAACTTTGAGAATGGCGGACTGCTGAACGCGGAGGATTTGTCGGGTAGTCTGAGTCCGGAGGACATGCCCGTGAAGATGCAGGGCATGTCGGGGTTCCGATACCTGTCAGGGTACATCAACCACTACTACAGCATCTGCGTGGAGCGCGAGAGGACGGTGCACTACCGCGAGCGCGACGAGGAAGGGAAATGGCAGAAGAAAGACTCGGTAAAGATTGAGTATGTGCCGGTTACGACATTCCGGCATATATTCGAGGTAACGGATGCCACCAAGCGGTACGTGGAGCAGAGCGCGAGTTCGGGCATCACGGCGGGGGTGTTTCCGACGACATTGTACCGCAATCCGACCTCCACGCGCGACACGGCGGCGTGCCTGACGATAAAAAACACGCTGGCGGTGACGTTTGAAGAGGAGTTTAACACGCTGCTGAAGTTCGGGGCGATGGTATATGCCATGAACGAGTGTCAGCGGCATGTGTCGGCAATAGGGCAGTCGGAGCGGATAATCGACCTTGAGGAGCCGTTCAACAACCCGATAGGTGCGGTGCTGACCACGCCCGTGCACCTGATGCCCGACACGCTGTTCGGGGAGAAATGGACCAACAACACCTATGTGGGCGGCGCGCTGTACAAGCACCAAGGCAAGTACGTGCACTACGGGTTCGACGGGAATGTGTGTCTGCTGGGATATAAGTTGGGCGAGTTTCAGGTGAACGGGCACTTGGACGCGGGGTTCCGGCTCGGCAAGGACTCGATGACCATCACAGCGAAGGCATACGTGAAGAACGAGACGCCCGACTTCTATCTGCAATACTATCGCAGCAACCACTATGCGTGGGACAACGACTTCCAAAAGACCTACCGGTTCTACGCGGGCGGGCAGGTGGCGTATCCGACCAAGTGGGTGACGACGCGCCTGGGGGTGGACTTTGAGAACTTGACGCGCTACATCTACTGGAGCGACAACGGCACGCCGCAACAAATGGCCGGCAACATTCAGGTGCTGGCGGCGAATCTGCAACTGAACCTGACGACGCCGTGGGTGAACTGGGACAACACGGCGGTGTACCAGCACTCGTCGTCGGCGAATTTGCCGTTGCCCGCGGTAACGCTGTACAGCAACCTCTACTACCATGGCACGTGGTTCCGCGCTATGGACGCGCAGATTGGCGTGGACCTGCGCTATTTCACGCGCTACTATGCGCCGCTGCTCAACCCAGCGTTGGGGCAGTTCTGCACACAGAGCAAGGCGCAGGTGGGCAACTATCCCGTGATGAACGTGTATGCTAACTTCTATGTGCGGGCGATACGGCTGAAGTTCTTCGCTCAGTATCAGCACTTTAACGCCTCGTTTATGGGCAAACAATACTTCGGGATGCCCGACTATCCGCTGGCGCCGGACATGTTCCGCGCGGGGTTGGCTTGGCATTTCTATAAATAATATATATAAGGTATAGATGGAACAAACTCAAAACCTACATACGATTTTTGTGTACGCCCGGCAGGAGGCCGAGAGGTTGGGCAACAGTGAAGTGATGCCCGACCACCTGATGCTGGCTATCCTCCGTTTGGGCAGCGGCAAGGCATTTGAACTGCTGATGCAGGCGGGGCTGAACCCCGTGGAACTGAAGCAGGCGATAGACGACCGTTTGCGCCAAGACACGACGGCGGAGGTGAAAGGGCTGTCGCGCTCGGCGGCACGTATCGTGCGGCTGATGGGCGTGGAGATGCAGGCGTATCATGCCGAGGTGTGCGGTTCAGCACACCTGTTGATGGCGATGCTGCGCGAGCGAATCAACTACCCGACGATGTTCATCGAGCAGCACTACGGCATTGATTATGAGTGCATTGAGCGCATCTTCCCCAAACCGAAGCCCCTGCCGCAGGACGATGGCGTGCTGGATTCCGATTTCGACGGGGAAACGCCGATAGTGGATTTTCAGGTGATAGAGATGGGTGGCAAGAAGTCCAAGTCTGCCACTTCGGCGTTGGACAAATACGGTCGCGACCTCACGGCGCAGGCGCGCAACGGGGAACTAGACCCTGTAGTGGGCAGGCACGTGGAGATAGAGCGCGTGATTCAGATTCTGTCGCGGCGCAAGAAGAACAACCCTATTCTGATTGGCGAGCCCGGTGTGGGCAAATCGGCGATTGTGGAGGGGTTGGCATTGCGTATTGTGAGCGGCGAGATACCTGCCTTGGAGGGCAAGCGCATTGTGTCATTGGACATCGCTTCTATGGTGGCGGGTACCACCTACCGCGGGCAGTTTGAGGAACGCATGAAGGTCATTCTCAACGAGTTGCGTAAGCACCCCGAGGTGATACTTTTCATTGACGAGATACACACCATCATCGGTGCGGGCAACGCGCAGGGCTCGTTGGACGCAGCCAATATCCTCAAGCCCGCCTTGGCGCGGGGCGAGGTGCAGTGTGTGGGTGCGACCACGACTGCCGAATACGGCAAGTCGATTGAGAAAGACGGGGCTTTGGAGCGTCGTTTCCAGAAGGTGATGGTGCAACCCACCACCACCGACGAGACCTTTGCCATCCTCTCGCGCCTGAGCGAAGCGTATGGCGCGTTTCATCACGTACAGTACACCGAGCAGGCACTGCGCGCATGTGTGCAACTGACTGACAGGTATGTCACCGACCGCGCTTTTCCCGACAAGGCGATTGACGCTATGGACGAGGCGGGTGCCTACAAGCACGACCACACGCCTGCGGTACCTGCCACGGGTGATGCCGAAACGGCAAAGCCGCTGCCACAGGTGACAGAGGCGGACATAGCATATATTGTCAGTCAGATGTCGGGCGTGCCCGTGCAGCGTGTGGCGAAAGCCGAGGGCGAACAACTGCGGCAGATGGGGACGGTGCTCAACCGGCGCGTAGTAGGGCAGGAGACGGCTGTGAATGCCGTGGTAAAAGCCATTCAGCGTTCCCGCATGGGTTTGCGCGACCCTCGCAAACCCATCGGTACATTCTTCTTCCTCGGTCCCACGGGAGTCGGCAAGACACACCTTGCGCAATGCCTTGCGGAGGAGATGTTCGGCAACCGTGATGCCATTATCCGTTTCGACATGTCCGAGTATATGGAGAAGCACACCGTCAGCCTGTTGGTGGGCGCACCTCCCGGATACGTGGCACACGAGGACGGCGGTAAACTGACCGAGGCGGTACGGCGTAAGCCTTATTCGATAGTCCTCTTCGATGAGATAGAGAAAGCGCACCCTGACATCTTCAATGTCCTCCTGCAAGTTATGGACGATGGGCGACTGACAGATAGGCAGGGACACGTGGTGGACTTCAAAAACACCATCATCATTCTCACCAGCAATGTGGGTACGCGCCAACTCAGCGAGTTTGGCGGTGGCATAGGCTTTGGTGCTGATAATCTGGACGATAAGTCGTCCGAGCGCACACAGATGAAAGCCCTCCAGCGCACTTTCCCGCCCGAGTTCGTGAACCGTTTGGATAATGTAGTTGTATTTCATTCACTCAATGACGAGACTTTGGCACAGATATTGTCGCTGGAATTACGCCCCTTGGAGCAGCGTCTTGAGGCGATGGGCTACAAACTGCACCTCAAGGACGAGACCCGTCAGAAACTATTGGAGCAATCGCGCGACAAGCAGTATGGTGCACGTCCCATTAAGCGCGCTATTCAGACGTTGGTGGAAGACCCGATAACGGATATCCTGCTGGCGGGCGGGCGCAAAAGCAAGACTATCACGGTGTAATGTAAGTTGCTGATTTACAGCAACACACAGCCGTTACAAAAAGTAGAATAAAGTAAAAACCGATAAAAATACAGAACTATGGCAAGAGAAATTACAGATGCCAATTTTCAGTCCGTATTGGCGGAGGGTAAACCCGTTGTGGTTGATTTTTGGGCACCGTGGTGCGGTCCCTGCAAGATGATGTTGCCCATCGTGGACGAGTTGGAGAAAGAGTACGAAGGGCGTATCGTGGTCGGCAAACTGAACGTGGACGAAAACGACGCCATTTGCTCCACCTACGGCATTATGAATATCCCCACGATGCTGTTCTTTAAGAACGGCGAGTTGGTAAACCGCCACGTGGGAGCAGTACGCAAAGCCGAACTGCAGAAGTTGTTCGATGTGCTGTTGTAGGCGGAAATAAGGAAATACACAAGCGCCTACAACTATAAAATAAGGTGTTTGTGCAATAAAAAGTTACTATTATTTGCATAAGTTGCAGATTTGTAGTATCTTTGCAGCCAAATTGCCTTTGTGGGCAATTTTGTGCGTGTCTATATGCCTCATGAGGCAACCGCAGGGTATCCTCAGGGAAACCTCTCGGAAATCTCTGCGAGATTTCCACCCTCGTTCAAAAACTTGTTTTTGAGCGAAGCGCGGTGGCAATGGCGGCAATTATGGCGCAGAGCGCCATCCGATGCCGCCCATTTGCCGACCGCGCAGGGTCTGGTAGCTCAGCTGGATAGAGCAACAGCCTTCTAAGCTGTGGGTCTCGGGTTCGAATCCCGACCGGATCACCAACAACAAAGCGAAAAGTACACCCGTACATGTGCCTAAATCGTACTTCGTACACTTGTACATCGTTAGAAGATTTATGCGTCAACTTAAAATTACAAAATCAATCACGAATCGTGAGTCAGCCTCTCTCGACAAGTATCTCCAGGAGATTGGTCGTGAGAATCTGATTTCCGTGGACCGTGAGGTGGAATTGGCAGGTCGTATCCGTAATGGGGACCGTGCTGCGTTGGAGGAACTCACACGCGCCAACTTACGTTTCGTCGTTTCTGTGGCTAAGCAGTACCAGAACCAGGGGTTGAGCCTTCCCGACCTTATCGACGAGGGCAACTTGGGGCTGATTAAGGCGGCCGAAAAATTCGATGAGACACGTGGCTTCAAGTTCATCTCCTACGCCGTATGGTGGATTCGCCAGTCTATCCTTCAGGCCCTCGCCGAACAGTCGCGTATCGTGCGTTTGCCGCTGAATCAGGTAGGTTCACTCAACAAGATTAACAAGGCTTATCAGCGCTTCGAACAAGAGCATGAGCGCAAGCCAAGTGCCGAAGAACTGGCAGAAGTGTTGGACATACCTGTGGACAAAATCGCCGATACCCTCAAGATGTCCGGACGCCAGGTGAGTGTAGATGCGCCGTTTGTGGAGGGCGAAGACAACTGCTTGATTGATGTCATGGTCAACGAGGATTCTCCTAATGCAGACCATAGTCTCATCAACGAGTCCCTCTCTCGCGAGATTGACCGCGCTCTTTCTACGTTGACCGAACGCGAAGCCAAGATTCTTCGTCAGTTCTTCGGTATCGGAACACCCGAGAAGACACTGGAGGAAATCGGCATCGAGCAAGGTCTCACCCGCGAGCGCGTGCGCCAAATCAAGGAGAAAGCCATCCGCAAACTCCAAAGCAGTGCACGAAGCCAGGTGCTGAAATCCTATTTGGGATAAGCACAGACAGATTAAAACATTCCTATGCTAAGGGCTACTCTTCCAGGTGGCTCTTTTTTTGTTGCGTTTCAGCACAACAAATCCGCTGCAAAACACAACAATATATTTTTAACAATCGTAGTTTACGGTCATTGCAACCACACGCTATCCTCCCGTTATCCCCTCGCTATCCTCTCGTAGAGAATGGGCATTTATAACTATTTATAATCGGATTGTAACGGATGATTGTCGGTCTCATTTTACAAGAGGACTTGCATACATCAGTAAAAAGCAGTAACTTTGCAGGTTGTATTAGTAATAAAAAAAGATTGATTATGATGACAATTGACAAGTACAATTTCGCCGGCAAGAAGGCGATTGTCCGTGTGGATTTCAATGTTCCACTCGATGAGAACGGTAATATCACCGATGATACCCGTATCCGTGGCGCACTGCCTACGCTGAAACATATTCTGGCACAAGGCGGGGCACTGATAATCATGTCGCACATGGGTAAGCCGAAAGGCAAAGTGGTGGCTAAATACAGCCTCAAGCAGATTATAGATGCAGTGAGCAAGGCATTGGGGGTTCCCGTACAGTTTGCACCCGACTGCGCAAAGGCTAAAGAACAGGCAGACGCTCTGAAGCCCGGCGAAGTGCTGATGCTTGAGAATCTGCGTTTCTACGCTGAGGAAGAGGGTAAGCCGGTGGATATTGACAAAGAGGACCCCGCTTACGATGATGCCAAGAAGGCTATGAAAGCCAAACAGAAAGAGTTTGCCAAGACGCTGGCAAGTTATGCCGACTGCTACGTGAACGACGCCTTCGGAACAGCACACCGCAAGCACGCTTCGACCGCTGTGATTGCCGATTATTTCGACACTGACAACAAGATGCTGGGCTATCTGATGGAGAAGGAAGTGCAGGCTGTGGACAATATCCTGTCGAACATCAAGCACCCGTTCACCGCTATCATGGGCGGCTCAAAGGTATCGACCAAGATTGGTATCATTGAGAACCTGATGGACAAAGTGGACAACCTGATTCTCTGTGGCGGAATGACTTACACCTTCGCCAAAGCGCAAGGCGGGAAGATAGGCAACTCCATCTGCGAGGACGACAAACTGGATTTGGCACTTGACATCATCGCGCAGGCAAAGTCCAAGGGCGTGAACCTCGTGCTTGGCACAGACTCTGTCATTGCCGACAACTTCTCCAACGACGCCCATACCCAAGTATGCATGAGCAATGACATACCCGATGGTTGGGAGGGTATGGACGCCGGTCCTGAGAGTCGCAAAGCCTTCGCCAAGGCTATCGAGGGCGCAAAGACCATCCTTTGGAACGGTCCCGCAGGCGTATTCGAGTTCGACAACTTCACGGGCGGAAGCAAGGCTATTGCCGAGGCTATCGCGAAAGCGACCGATGAGGGTGCATACAGTCTGATTGGCGGTGGCGACAGCGTGGCATGCGTCAACAAGTTCGGTATGGCAGACCGTGTAAGTTATATCTCCACGGGCGGCGGTGCACTGCTTGAGGCTATCGAAGGCAAAGTGCTGCCGGGTGTGGCTGCCATCAAGGGCGAATAATTGATTTAAGGTTTATGGGTTGATGAGTTTATGGGTTTATACGTGGTTGAAGGAGTTGATGAGTTGAAATAGTCTAACTTGCAGACTTACAAACCGTTTTGACCTCATATAAACTCATAGACTTAGGAATCCATACCTCTATTAACTAACAAACTATACAATGGAAATCGTAGGAAAAATCATTCAGGTTCTGCCGGAGCAGGGCGGCACAAGCAAGACGGGTAACCCGTGGAAGTTGCAGGCGTATGTATTGGAAACGCAAGAGCAGTATCCGCGCAAGGTGTGCTTTGAGTTGTTCGGCGAGGACAGAATCAAGAACAATCCGTGCAAGATTGACGACATTGTGACTGTGTCGTTTGATATCGAGTCGCGCGAGTTCAACGGGCGTTGGTACACCTCTATCCGCGCATGGCGGGTTCAACAGGGTGCGGTGGCAGCCACTCCCGCACAGCCTGCACAAGCAGCCCCTGCGGCTGCAGCAGCACAACCGGCACCACAAGCCAACGTACAGAGTTTCGATGCGGCAGCCGGTGCTGACGAGAGCACAGACCTTCCGTTCTGATGAAACGTCGTATCTGGCTGATTGTCATACTATTCCTTTTAGCGTCAGGCGGCATATTGTGCGCCTTTCGCTGGAAGGCTTGGTTCTCCAACCCACCCGAACCCGAATGGACGGGAGACACGATAGCCAACCATACTTTTCTTACTTTTGCCAATGACAGCGTCCTGCGGAGTCTGCAGCGGGACACATTGGCGTTTATTCTGTTGGGTGATGTGCACAACTCGCTGACAGACAGCGACTTTATCACTATTGCAGCACGACACCCGCGCATAGATTTCTATGCACAATTGGGCGACCTTTTCGAGCGCCCGTATTTCTACTACGAACAGGAAATGTATCACAGCCTCGCAGGGACGCAATTTGACTCGCTGCCTGTGCTGGCTACACCCGGCAACCATGAGTACCGCAAAGGCGTGATAAAACGCCTTCCTGCGCATTGGAAAGAGGTGTTTCCCAATCCGCAAAACGGTCCGCGGCGTTTCCGTGGCACGACATATTACGTGGACTACCCGACACTGCGCTTTGTGGTGATTGATACCGACGGTTTGCAACGCCTGTCGGACTACACACAGGTAAACTTCTGGGTGAAGAAGGTGTTGGAAGAGGCTGACGGGCGTTTCACAGTGGTGATGATGCACCACCCCGTGTATAGCAGTGCCAAAGGGCGGCAAAACCCGCTGGTCTGGCTGTTCTTCACGCGGGCTTTGCAGCGCGCCGACATTGTGTTTTCGGGGCATGACCACAACTATGCACGACGCACCGTGCGACATACGGCAAGTTTCTTCCGTGACATCAATCCCACTATTTATATCGGTACCAACGCCTCTACAAAACGCTACCCGAACAAGGAGAGCCGCCATAACGAGTGTGTGTCGTCGGGGCGCGGAGTGTACGAGTGGGTGGAAGTTACCCCAAGCACATTGCACGTCCGTACGTACTTTGTCGATACAGGAGAACTCTTGGATGAGGTTGCGCTATAGCCCGGAATGTCATAGTTTGTAAAATAGCACAATTACTACCATGAAAAAGAAATGTATCTTAGTGATTCTAACAGCACTTTCCGCTTTTGCAGCCGTTCATTGTGCAAACGCCGGTACCATAGAAGTGTCTTTTGATGTTCTTGGCGAAGTGGAAAGGATTGCCATCCCTGATGACGATGGTAAAATTGAAGCATATACCCCAAAACGGAGTGTAGCAAACAAGGTGTTTGCAGGTTGGAGCAGGAGTGCGATACCCAACCCCACTGATACTTGTCCTGAACTGGTAGATATAAGCAATACGCTGTTTACCAAATCATTGACATTATACGCTGTGTTTGCTTATCCCAACGGAGGAAGAAAAGGTGCCACGGAAATAACATATACAGATGATTTTGAGGGATATACGGCTAATATCTCTTACAAAGGACAACGCCATATAATCAATGCGGACAATGGTTTGCATTGGCATTTTTACGATGGGAATGTCAGTACAACAGGGGCTATCAACGGGGCACAAAGTGCTGTATTGCAAGAGAACGGATATACGTCGTACGATAAATCTTCCTCTATCACAACGGGGAAACTGCATGATGTTTCAACCGTTCAGTGGAAGGCGAAGTTGTACAAGAGCAATGATGTGCAGATGAATGTGCTGTACTCGTGTGACAGCATTGCATGGAATCCATTGAACTATGAGGGGTGTCCTTTGTCCAAAACGGTTTGCCAATACACTGTTGCTCTGCCGGACGTAGGGGAGGTCTATCTGCGGATATATGCGGCGTATAACTCGAACACATACAGCAGCCAACATAAACTCATTTTGGATGACTTTGTCATAACTACCAAGGTGCGCGAGTATTTTCATACCGACTATAGTACAAGTGATGCGGGGTTACAGGAAGTGCCGACGTTGGCTTTTGACGTGAATGGCGGGTATAAGGCAATAGATACTCTATCCGGTAGTAACCAATGGGTTACATTGCCAAAACCTCAACGAGGCGATATTGATTTTGCGGGTTGGAAGGTTGCAGATATTGCCGGCTGCAACGATACCTTCCCTGCCAACAGCAGATATTTGCTCAATCATAATGTTACACTACAGGCACTTTGGAACATAGAGTCACGAGGGAAGAAGGCGGATATTATCGATTGGAACCACGACGGTGTAACCATCAATATGAATGGCAAAAACGTGTCGAATGTGTTATGCAACGGGAAGCATTTAACGAATGGTAACTATTTGAATAATAGCGATATAACAGACAATACATATCACATTCCTTTGGACACCTTGACGATGGGACACGACATCCGTTTGGATATCCAGTGGGAGTCTGTTGCGGAAGACGCTACTGACAATCAGCGTGATACATCTATCCAATACTATCGCATCCCGTATATATACGACACACCACAAGCCATTATCGGTGATACACTCACTTCATACGACGATATTGTAGTACGTTCAGGGAAAGCATTGGTTGCCTCAGACCTCAAAGTCCGTAATATCCATATCTATCCCGATGCGGAACTGGCTGTGAGCCACGGAGTTACACTCGTGTGCGACACTCTGTACCTACGTACACGTGCGTTCCATGCGGCACAATTGGACATACAAGGTACCATCCGTACGACACAAACGTACTATACCTATATAACAACTAACGAGGGGAACTACCCGTTTGCTTTGCCATTCAGCAGCAACCTTCCTGATGTCCGCCTCACAACAGGAGAAACTCCTGTCTATAAGCAAGATTGGCTATTGAAAACGCTTGCTGCATCTTCGGAATCAGAACAACAACCTCTATGGCAAATCACGACAGACTCTATCAGGTCATGCCTCGGTTATATGTTCCATTCCTTGTCGCAGGGCTATCACGAGTACTGCTTCCCGGTAAGAGATATTACAGGCACTGCATCACGTATCCCTGTTTGCACCAAACAAAACAATGAAAATACCAACGCAGTAAATACCGGTTGGAACTATATTGCTTCACCGCTTCCTTATACCTATGTATCAACACCTTACGAGCCTGTTGAAGATATGATTAAGGTGGCTGAACTGCGCGAAGACAACCACACCTATTGGCAACATGTTCTCACCACTCTTTCGCCGGCAACACCATTCTACTATCAAGCACGAGAAAACGGTTATTTGCTGATAGACAGTCTATTGCAATTCAATCCTGCTTCTGCTGCTCTGCTAACGCCCTCTTCGGAGGAGCCTGATGCAAATGCAACACAGTGGATACAACTAAGCATTGCCCAACCCGACAGCCTAACCGACGAAACAAGTATCTACTTACACCCTGATAAGTTCAGCACCAACTACGAAACAGGCTACGACATGCCGAAGATAAAAGGCTATGCACAATACCCTATGCTATATACCATAAACAACGGTATGGCACTCAGTTTCAATGCGTTGCCGGACACTATTGGTCTTCGTCCCATTGCATTGGGCTATTACACACAGCAAGATGCGACCCTGACGATTTCCGCTCCACATACAGACTACCTGCATCGTTTATTGCATATCTATCTGCAGGACAAACAGACACAGACCATCACAGACCTGCTGGAAACGAGTTATCCGTTCAGCACTTCTGCAGGTGAAACCATAGACCGCTTCACCCTGTTTTGTGTATTCCGTACAACAGAAACAGCCACACATACGCTTCCAAATGTCAATGCCGCACCTACCTCTGGTAAATGTCTCCACAACGGGCATCTGTATATCCGCAGGCACAATATTATATACGATAGCCACGGACGCATAATTTCTCGTGTTCACACCGAGCAATAACGGTGGAGAACACACAGGAAATTACACAGAAACGATATGAGACCGTCTAACTCGGTGTAGGCAGTCTCTTTTTGTATATGCAGGAATAACGCCAAATAGCGACGGAAAGTAACAATAAGTAACGGAAGGTGTCTCTGCAAAACATAAGATGAAAGTGTCCGGACTTGTCAGACAGCCCCCTGACTTATCCCTCCCTTGCACCAGCGCGTTGCAAGGCTATGGCGTAGGCTTCACGATAGTACGGGAAAAAGTGCTGCCAGTCCGCCTTGTCGGCTAAAGTGGCTGCAAGGGTGCGGATGGCATCTATCTGCTTGGTTTTCAGTGACATGTAGTGATGCAGCGTGTCGGCAATGGTGCGGATGACCTCATCCTGATTACTATCCGTGCGGCGGATGACGGCAACCCCTTGGTCGATGGTCTGCACGCCCTGCGACATGCACCAGACACCAAAGCCGCTGAGCGTGGTGGTGATGGTGGGTACATGGAAAGCAATGCTCTCAAGCGGCGTGTACCCCCATGGTTCATAGTAACTCGGGAAGACGGTGGCATCCAGCCCGATGAGCAAATCGTAATAGGGCAGGTTGAGTATGCCATCGTTGCCGTTGAGGTAGGTAGGGATGAAGACAACACGGACATTGCCGACGGTGTAGTCAGGCTTGTCAAGATAGGGTATCATCACAAAAGCAAGAACCTGCTTAGGCTTTGCCGCGGAGGTCGTGACGGGCATGTTACCCAAACGCTCCATGGAGGCGATGAAGACATCAATGCCTTTGTTTTTCCACTCCAACCGTCCTGCGATGCCGATGAAAAAGTCGGTGGTCGTAGCCTCTGCGCCACGCGATTGCGCGTAGGCGAGAAGGGCTTTGCGTGCGCGTTTGCGTGCGGCAGTGAAGGCATCGCCAGTGGGTACGAAGTCGTGCTCGAAGCCGTTGGGCGTGACGATGTCCACGGGCTTGTCGAGGAGTTGTTTGCACTCGCGCGCGGTGAGGTCGCTGACGGTGGTGAAGCAGTCGCAATAGTGCGCGGCAGTCTTTTCGGCGGAGTGCTTGCTGACCATATTGAGTTCAGCCGCCATCTGGTCGCCGTGGTAGCCATCGAAATAGTCGTACAGCGGCTTGCCATTGCCCGCGATGGAGCGTCCGATGCCTGTGGCATGCGTGGTGAAGAGTGTGCCAATGCGCGGGCAGTGCTCACGGATATAGAGAACGGTGAAAGCCGTCTGCCACTCGTTGCAGTGCATGACGGTGACGGGCATACCGAGGTGACGGTAGAGACTCTCTGCCATCTGCCCGACGGCGTAGGCAAAGAGGCAGGACTCGTCGTAGTCGCCATAGGCGGCATGGCTCTGGACACCGTATTGCTGCCACATGTGTGCGTAGATGGCATCCTTTTCCGCCCATAGTTTGTCCCAGCGAAGGAGCACTGCGATTGGCTTTCCGGGCACCTGCCAACGCCCTACGCGTACGCCTTCGGGTCGCCAGCCGCGCAGGAGGGTTTTGCTTTCCTTGAAATAGATATCGGAGGTTCCGCCAAGGTCGGGACCAAAAAATATCACTTTGTCTTTGTGTTCGCGCTGCATAGAGGCGGCGCGGGTGGAGAGGACGGCGTAGATACCGCCCACACGATTACAGACCTCCCACGAGGTCTCGAAAATATAGTCTGGTTGCATCGATTTAACGGGCTTCGGAATTGAACGCAATACGTTCTATATCAGTGACTTGGTTGTACTGCACGGGCGTGGTGGAGAACTTGTTGGTCATGCTCTTGACAAGGGGCATGGCGTGGAGTCCCGTGGGCGTTGCCCAATAGAGGAGGTTGCGTGCGTTGTCGATGTAGAGTGCGCCCGTGGCTGCGGGGTCAACGGGTGTGACGGCGGTGGCTGCGGAAGTGCCGTTGAAGTTAGCGACAAAGAGTCCGTCGGCGGTGACGAAGTACCACTTCTGCGCCATCTTGTCCATCTGCATGCGCTTCACGGGGCTGCCGACGATGGTTTGCATGCGTGCGAGGTCGAAGACGGAGTCGTTGTACACCACTACGGTGTCGCACGCGGCTGCCAGCAGTTGGCGGTCCTCATCGCGTGTGTCGGGTGCAGCGTTCTCAAGGCGGTCGCCTATGAGGCGTTGGCGCATGACGGTGCCACCGGTGCGGGACATGAGTAGCGCGGGTGCGAGAGTCTCATATATATACAAGTCGCGGGTGACGGGGTACTGTACGCCGTTTTGCGTGATGGTGAGCCCGACCGTCTGCGATTGCCCGTAGATGGTGAAATATACCGTAATGGCACTGCTTGTTAGCGTGCCCGAATGCAGTATGCAATGTTCGGGTAACGTCCACTGATACTGCAAGTTGTAGGAGTACGGATTGTATATATTCGCCGTGAGAGTTACATCGGTGTAGTGCGTAATCGAGTCCGATGATGCCACGAAAGTAGGTATGGTGTCATACACCGTCACCGACTTGCTGCACGTCTGATTCTTGGCACTGTCCACGCGCAGCGTAACGAGATACGTGCCCGCCTTCTTGAAAGTATGGCGGGGGTTCTTGCTGGTCGTCGTGCTGTTGTCGCCGAAGTTCCAGTCCCATTTCTCGCCCGCACTGCTATTGTTGGTGAACGTAACAGACTCACCTGCACGCGGTTCCGTGGGCGAATAGGTGAAATCCACCGTTACTTTCTTGCACCCGACCGCCATCACCGCGAGGGCACAAAGTATGTATATCTGCTTCTTCATATCGTTTTTTGCTTGTTGCGCCACCATGTCATCTGCCTTTTGGCGTAATGGCGGCTGTTTTGTTTTATCATCTCCACGGCACGGTCAAGCGTCCACTCGCCGCGGAAATACCGCAGCAACTCCTTGTATCCCACCGTGTTAACGCTATTCGGCAGCACCTCTTCCGTACCCTCCGGCAGCGGGTCAAGGGAGATATCCAGTATCCCGAAAGCACGCCTTGCCTCCTCCAGCAGCCCCGTCTCTATCATCTTGTCCACCCGGCGGTTGATACGGTCGTACAGTTCTTCGCGAGGTCGCTCTATCATCACCTCTTCTATATCAAACCCTCGCGCGGTATTAGCCTGTTTATTGGGCTTGCCGTTGCGGCGAAACGCCGAATACGGTTGCCCGCTCACCCTGCAAACCTCCACACAGTGCATCAGCCGCTGCGGGTTCTGCCTGTCCACCTCCGCCCAATAACCGGGGTCTAACCGCTCCACCTCTGCCTGCAACCATTCGAGCCCGTTACGCTGATAATCAGCACGAACCCTCTCACGTACAGCCGCCGGCACATCGGGTATGTCGTCCAATCCGCGGCAGACGGCGTCCACATACATCATACTTCCCCCCACCATCACCACTCTCTCGTGTGTCCGAAAGAGTTCACCCAGCAGTTTCAAGCAGTCGCGTGCATACTGCCCCGCGCTGTATGTCTCCGTAAGTTCCTTGCAACCCACGAAATAGTGGCGCACTTCCTGCTGCTCCTCAGGTGTGGGTGCGGCGGTGCCAATGGGCAGGTCGCGGTAGATTTGACGCGAGTCGGCACTGACAATCGGGCACCCGTAGAGACGCGCAAGGCGCAGACTCTCGTCGGTCTTGCCCACGCCCGTGGGTCCCAATATGACGACCAGCGTCGGCATCAGAACATGGAGCCGTCGTCGAAACTCAGGTCTTGGAAACCCTCGGCGTCGATGTCGCCGTCATCGTACTGGCTGTCGCCATAGAAGTCCTCGTCCAGTCCGAGGTCGTCCTTGCCGCCCTTGGCGGTGAGTGCGTCCATGGCATCCTCCGTCTGCAGTTGCTTCGGGGCTTTGCCTTTGGATTCAACGCATTTCACCTCGTCGCAGGTGCCCGGGAGTATCTCGGTAAGGTTGCCGAAGAAACAGCGCTCGAACATCGGGTCGAAGACATAGATGAGGCGCTGCCCCTGCTCCTCAAGCAGGTCGCTGAGGTGCGTGGACTCCATGACCATGTTGTCGTACTCGAAGTTGCTGCCCATCTCCACGAGGGTGACTTCCTGCTCCTTCTCCCAGCGGTCGTTGCACATAAAGAACGAGGTCATCTGGTCGTCAGGGTACTTGACGCTCTTCAATATAGCACGGTGCAGGTCGAGGAACGTAGCCTCGCTGTCTGCCTCGAACACACGGCGGAAACCCTCCACCTCGTCGCACGAAAAAGTAATCTTATATATCATAGTCTGCTGTTGATATAACCGTTGTCTATCCGCCCGCAATTCTTGTGCCAAAACAGGCAGAACAAGCACAATACACCTTGCAAAGGTACAACATTTATTGTAAATATACAACCTCCCACTCTTTTTGTCAAAGCGACCGCACCAAAATGGACACAATAGAACCACTTGTTAACCGTTATTTCTTACCATAAATACCATACTCCTGACTCGATACTTTCTCGAATCAGGAGTATGATATTAGTATGTGGTTAGTATGTGATTAGTATGTGATTAAGCAGTCGATATCGAAAGTTCAGTTTGTGATTATGCACTGCATCACCCTATATCATATAGAGCAAAATCCAACAAAAAACCACAAATAAATTGGCTATATATTGACATTTTTGTACTTTTGCAATCGAATTGAAATATACATTTTACATACTTAACCTTTTTCTTTGCTGTGCAGGTCTGCTGTATGGGCAGACGGCTTATGTGGTGCCGTCATCAAATACCATTGCCGACATCCAAACACCCCGCACGGATACGTGGGCAGCGTTTCATAATCCTGCATCGCTAGTGCAAGAAGATACATGGCAAGTGGCAGCGCAATACGAAAACCGCTATATGCTGGCGGCACTGAATACGGCATTGATACAGGGCGCATACTACAACCGGTACGTGAATGTGGGGGTGAGTTACGCGTTCTTCGGGTATGCCAAATACCAGGAAATGATGGCGGGTGTGACGCTGGCACGCTCATTCGGGCGGTTCTCCTTGGGATTGCAAGGCAACTATGTGGCTATCTATTGCGGCGACGAACTCAAATATCGCGGTACTTTTATTCCGCAGATAGGTGCGACCGTGGATATCACACAGAAACTGACGCTCGGACTGCACGCTTTCAATCCGTTTTGGCAGCAGATACACATCGATGAAGACGCAAACAGGGCACTGCCCATCGTGTATTCGGTCGGGACAGACTATCGCTTCATGGAGCATTTGCGTTGGGCAATGCAGGCGGACTACGACGTGCGGAGTACCTATCGGATAGCCACCGCATTGGAGTGGCAAGCCATTGATTTGCTGATGATTAAAGCGGGCGTGTACTATCGGCAACAATTTGTAGGGTGTATGGGTATCGGTATAACGTGGGACAGGCTGCGGTTGGATGCCCATTTCGAGTTGAACCCCACGTTGGGCGTGACGTGCCAAGGGAGGGTCAGTTATAGTTGGTCATGCGCAAGATAGTCTTCATATTGTGCTGTATTGCAGCGGGTTATGCTTGTGCGCAGACGATAACCGTAGAGGATATTCTGACGGATATTCACAGCCAACTATCAGAGTATGGCGATGCACCTATGGAGGATGTGCAAGAACAACTGATGGAGATTGCGGCGAACCCGATAGACCTGAACCATACTTCGGCAGAGGAGTTGCAACGATTGTATTTCCTTGATGATGAGCAGATTGATGCCATATTGCTGTATCAGGACAAGCATCCGTTTCAGTCGGTGTACGAGTTGCAACTGATTCCCGAATTGCGCGACTATGATATTCGCAACCTGCTGCCGTTTGTGCAGGTGGGTACGGCGGAGAAAGAGGAGAGGCTCTACTTCCGTGAAGTATTTCACTATGCACGTCATGAACTGACCTTGCGTACCGATGCCCGCAACTGCGAGAGCCTATCGCCTGACCCGTTCTATGGGAAGTTGCGGTACCGGTTCAACTACAACAACAGGGTGCAGATGGGACTGACAGCGTGCCGTCCGACCGGTGCGGGGTGGCGGGATATGCAGTACGGGGGCTTTATGCAACTGCGTGATATAGGTCACTTTAGCACCATAGTGGTGGGTGACTACCAAGCCGCATTCGGGCAAGGGTTGGTATTAGGTTCGCCTTTTCACTTCGGCAAGAGCGGATATCTGCATAGTGTGTCCAACCAACAGGAAGGACTACGCAAATACACCTCTGTAAGCAGTGATTATCAGGCGTTTCACGGGGTTGGTGCCACAGCGCGGGTGAGTTGGGCGGAGGTCTCGGCACTCTATTCGCTTCAGCGGCAGCGGGACAGTACATGGCACCACGTGTTGGGTGCGAATGTGACAGGGCGGTGGAAGCAACTGAAAGTGGGCATTACCGCCATAGAAAACCTATATTCCGACACAGCGCAGGCATCGCAGGTGGTAGTGGGACTAAATGCCCGTTACAACTTCGGGCGTGTGGATATATGGGGTGAGGTTGCCGCTACGCAAGGTGCGCATTGGGGAGTAGGGACGATTTCCGGAGCGCGTTTCACACCCGTATCAGGAGTAGGGCTATTGGCGATATATCGTTATTACTCACCATATTATAACAATCAGTATGCCTATTCGCTGTCGGAGCATGCCCTCCTGAATGACGAGTGCGGGTTCTACATAGGAGCAGAGGTAAGCAGGCTGAGGCATTGGCGGTGGGCGGCGTATGCGGATGGTTTCCGTGGCGGATATGACGGACTGCTGCAAGCGGATTTCACACCAACAGATACGTATGGCATGAACTGGCGTTTGCGGGCACGCAGGCAGACAGGCAGAGATACGTATGCTTTCCGCTACCAATTCACGTATGAGTTGCCGCTATGGCGTTTCCGAACCCAACTGGATGCCAATGCGGTGAAAGCGGATACGTATGCAGGCAAAGCAGATGCCATTGATGCAAAGCATGGTATAGGGCATGGCTTCTCCGTGTTTCAGGATGTGGAATACAGGCTACTGCGGGTGCCGATAGTGGTGCAACTGCGGGTGCAGGCATTTGATGCACGGCTGTGGTATAACCGCATATATGCCTACGAGCATGATGTGCTGTATGCCTATTCATTCCCCAATGCGTATGGTGTGGGCGGCAGGTGCTACGTGAATGTGCGGTACCGGATTAGCGATGCGGTGTCGGTGTATCTGCGGTTGTCGGAGACGGTGTACGGAAAGAAATGGGCTGTTGCACACGACAAAAAGAGCACCCGTACGGATGTGCATGTGCTTGTGAGGGTAAAACTATGAGAAGCCCGATTATACTTTTGCCCACATACAAAAAAAATCGTACCTTTGCACCCGTAATCGCATAAATTAGGGATGTTATGGATTCACCTTCTACACATTACGTTTATCAAGATGCCACGATAGAGTTTGTGACCGTGGCTGCCCAGGTGTGCCTGTTCATGGAGCACGCTGAAGAGCACGAAAGAGCCGATTTCATCGACAAAATTCTCTGTCTGCTGCCGCTGCTATACCTGAAAGCACGTCTTCTGCACCGCCCCGAACAACAGATGGACGGCTATCCGCAACAGTTTGTGACCGAAGAAGACTACAACAGTATCCGCGAGTCGGTGGCAGGTTTGCTGGGTAGCGATGATGCCTATCTGGAAGTATATATGGAGGATATGCGGTACTCCGATGAGCCGATTACGGCATATATATCCGAGGATTTGGCGGATATTTACCAAGAGTTGAAGGACTTGGCATTCAACTACCAGACCGCCGATGAGCGCGTGATGAATGATGCACTGCTGGCATGTCTGGAGGCATTTGAGCAGCATTGGGGTCAGAAAGTGGTGAATGTGCTTCGTCCGTTGCACGCATTATCGTTAGCAGCCGATGAGTAGCCTACGCAAAAATACATACCTCCATCATATCAGCAAGGAGGAGGTGCAAGCGATGCCCCTGGCACAGTTTGAAGGCGAGGTGATAGTGGTGGACGAACCGGCGAAAATCCATGATTCCATCGAGTATTTGCAGCGGCAGACCATCATAGGCGTGGACACAGAAGCACGCCCGTCGTTCACGCGCGGGGTACACTACCCCACCGCATTGGTACAGATAGCCACGGAGGAACGCTGCTACCTGTTCCGTCTGACACATATAGGTATGCCGCGCGAATTGGCGGAGATATTTGCCAATCCCAATATCTGCAAGGTAGGATTAGCCTTCCGGGATGACATCAAGGGACTGCGGAGACGGCGCGACTTCACGCCGGCAAACTGCGTAGAGATACAGGCACTGGTGTGGAAATACGGCATCATGGAGTTGGGATTGCAGAAAATATTTGCCATTATGTACGGGCGCAGGATATCCAAATCGCAGCAACTGACGAACTGGGAGAACAACCACCTCAGTCCCGATCAGGCACGCTATGCGTCCACCGATGCATGGGCTACGCTGCTGATATACAAGCATTTGATGGAAACAGAGCCGCTGTCAAAAGAAGAAGCCGAGGCACTGCGGCACGCCGAGATGGAGGCTCAGTTGATACACCAACAGGAGATATTGGCACAACGACAACAATCACAGCATGACAACCATACAACTTAAACCTCACAAAGAGGAGTCACTTCTGCGTTTCCACCCCTGGGTATTCTCGGGGGCTATACATCGTGTCTTACTTGACAAAGACTATCCACACAGCGAGCCGCAAGAAGGAGAAACAGTGAAAGTGGTCGATTCCAACGGCCGCACGCTGGGCGTGGGGCATTATCAGGTGGGGTCAATTGCGGTGCGTATGCTGGCATTCAGCGCAGAGCAGTTGCCCAAAAATTTCTGGCAGGAGCGTATCGCGGCTGCATACCAGCTGCGGAAAGATATAGGGTTGACTAGCGAGACAAACAACACCTACCGTCTTGTACACGGCGAGGGGGATTTTCTGCCAGGGCTGGTGGTGGACGTGTATGCGGATACGGCAGTGGTTCAAGCCCATTCCATCGGCATGCACTGCCATCGCGAGGAGATAGCCGAGGCGATTGTGCAAGTGGTGGAAGAAGTGAAGAATGTCTATTACAAATCCGCCGATACGCTGCCGTTCAAAGCGCAGATTGAAGGCGAGAAAACAGGCTACCTGATATGTGACGAGAAGCCGATGAAATCGGCAGAAAGTGTCGATTCGGACGATGATTTCTGGGCACTGGAGAACGGACTGCAGTTCCGCATAGACTGGCTACGCGGGCAGAAGACTGGATTCTTTGTGGACCAACGTGAGAACCGTGCCCTGCTGGAACGCTATGCACGCGGGCGCGATGTGCTGAACATGTTTTGCTACACAGGGGGCTTCTCGGTGTATGCGCTGCGCGGCGGAGCACACAAAGTACACTCGGTGGACGTGAGTGAGAAAGCCGTTGAACTGGTGCGTTGCAATGTGGGCAAGAACTTCCCAGAAGGGGCTCCGCATGAGGCGTTTGCACAAGAGGCTTTTCAATATATGGCGGACATAAAGGACAAATACGACTTGATTATCCTTGACCCGCCCGCTTTCGCAAAACACAGAGACGCAATCAAAAACGCATTGCGCGGTTATCAGCGGCTGAATGCCAAGGCAATAGAGTGTATACGCAAAGGAGGGATTATATTCACCTTCTCTTGTTCGCAGGCAATAGACAAAGAGATGTTCCGTTTAGCCGTGTTCTCGGCTGCGGCACAAGTGGGCAGGCGTGTACGCATCCTGCACCAACTGCACCAGCCACAGGACCACCCCATCAATATCTACCACCCCGAAGGGGAATATCTGAAGGGACTTGTACTGCAAGTAGAGTAGTCTATTCCGATTGTTTCATACCATTTTGCACCAGTTCCCTGACATGCGCCATGGCAGTATTCGGGTCGATTTGGGAGGTCATGGGGTCGATGAAATCGGACAAATCTATCGGTTTTCCGATGTGCATGCAGAGGTGTGCGCGGGGACGGACATAGTAGGAGTCACGAGGCATGGCTTCATAAAACCCCGTGAGCGAGATGGGTATGATTGGTAAGTGCAAATCCAATGCAACCTGAAAGGCTCCCCGCTTGAAACGCCCCATTTCACCGGTTTTAGTACGCGTGCCTTCGGGGAAGATGACCGTTGAGACACCATTCTGCAACTCCGCCTCAATCTCCTTGATACTACGAAGCGCCGCCACAGGATTGGCACGGTCCACAAAGATATGCCCCGCCACCTTGCAGGCAAATCCCACGAAAGGAACACGGCGTAACTCCTTCTTCATCAGCCATTTGAAGTTGGCTGGCAGCCAACCGTAGATAGCAAAAACATCCAAAAAAGACTGGTGGTTGCTGACAAAGACATAAGACTGCCCCTTCCTGATATTCTCCTGCCCCGTGACCTTGATGGGCACCAAGAGGAGCCGGATGATGCTGCGCGACCAGAAAACCTGCACGGCGTGCGGGAAAGCACCGTTCTTCCACGGGAAGCAGATGACGGTGACGAGGGCGGTGAAAAGGGTGATAACGAGTATCAGCGGTATGGCAATCAGATACTGATAGATGATGTACAGGTACTTCATAGGCGATTAGAGTTTCATCATAAAGCCACGGTAGAGGGCGCAGATACGGCGAATCTCGTCCCACGTCTCCTCGGGCAACTTGGTTCCGACGATTTCAACGACACGTCCGGCAGCAATAGTGCCGATTTCACCGCAACGGCGGAGGTCAAATCCGTCGGACAGAGCGTGGAGAAATCCGCCTGCGTAGAGGTCACCGGCACCGGTGGAATCGAGGCAAGCCGTGGTGATGGCACCGATATGATAGCGTTGGCTGCCCTGTTGGACATAGGAGCCGCGCTTGCCGACTTTGACGACAGCAATGTCGCACTGCTCGGCAATCTTCGCCACAGACTCTTCGGGGTTGAGGTGGGTGTAGGCAAAAGACTCGTCCTCGTTGGCAAAGACGATGTCCACGTATTGGCGAATCATCTCTTTGAGGAAGAGGTGGCTCTCGTTGACCACGTTATAACTTGCCAAATCGAGCGAGACCATGCAGCCCTGCTCCTTGGCGGTGCGGAGCGCCTTCTCGATGAGGGCGTGGTCCTGAACCATATAGCCTTCGATGTGGAAAATGTCGTAGCCCGTGAAGGCTTCTTTGCGGATGTCGTCGGCCGTGAGGTCCGCCGAGGCTCCGAGGTAGGTGCACATGGTGCGCTCGCCGTCGGGGGTGATGAGCACGATACAGCACCCCGACATGAGCGAAGAGGTGAGCAGGAGAGGTTTGACGCCGTTTTTGACAAGGTCTTCACGGTAGAAATCGCCGACTTCATCGTTACCCACCTTGCCGATAAAAGCCGCCTTACCTCCCAGTTGGGCGATAGTGGAGACGGTGTTGGACGAACTGCCGCCCGTGACGAGGTGTTTGCGGACCGATATGAAACGGGTCTGGATGTCCTCCGCCTGCTTCATATCGATGAGGTTCATACTACCTTTCGGGAAACCGATTTCGCGGAGGTCATCCTCGGATACCTGCAGCAAAATGTCCGTGAGGGCGTTGCCTAAGCCTAAAACTTTTCTCATTACTATATGAGTTATTGACCAAAAAACGGGACATAAATGTCCCTTTCACCAAAAATTTCTGCAAAGATAGTGATTTTTTTCGGTAAAAAATTTGCCATATCAAAAAAAAGCAGTAATTTTGCAGCCGCAATTGAGGGAGGGTAGTCTCGTGAAGTTGCGCAAAATACTGCTTCCTTAGCTCAGTCGGTTAGAGCATCTGACTGTTAATCAGGGGGTCCTAGGTTCAAGTCCTAGAGGGAGCGCGAGTGTGACGGCAATAATGCAGTCACACTTTTTTTTGGAAAAAAATACGCGATGTTGCAGATGTGGGTGAATTGTTGTACCTTTGCACAATTTTATAGGTAATAATAAGGTGTAGATAGTTAACAACGATACAATAATACTAAAAACGACGAAGGAATGGGACTTTTTTCATTCACACAAGAGATTGCTATTGACTTGGGAACAGCCAATACCATTATCATCTGTGATGACAAGGTGGTGGTTGACGAACCATCGGTGGTGGCTATCAACACAGCCGACAACAAGATGGTGGCCGTTGGGCGGAAAGCACAACAGATGATAGGTAAGGGAGGGGCATTGATACGCACGATTCGTCCGCTGCGAGATGGTGTGATAGCCGATTTCTATGCCTGCGAGATGATGATTCGCGGTATGATAAAGATGATACCGAAGCAGAACAAGTTGTTCACCCCCAGCATCCGTATGGTGGTTTGTATCCCGTCGGGCAGTACGGAAGTAGAGATACGTGCCGTGCGCGACAGTTCGGAACACGCAGGCGGGCGCGACGTGTATATGATATACGAACCCATGGCAGCCGCGATAGGTATGGGCATTGATGTGGAGAGTCCTGAGGGTTGTATGGTGGTGGATATAGGTGGCGGTACAACGGAGATTGCGGTGATTTCACTCGGTGGAATCGTGGCAAACAAGTCCATCAAGACAGCCGGAGATGACCTGAACCTGGATATCGTGGAGTATATGAGCCGCATGCACAATCTGAAGATTGACGAGCCAACAGCAGAACGCATCAAGATAGCAGTGGGTTCAGCACTGCCTGAACTGGAAGACGCGCCTGAAGATTATGTGGTGATAGGTCCGAACAAGGTGACAGCACTGCCGATGAACGTGCCCGTCAGTTACCAAGAGATAGCACACTGCCTGGAGAAGAGCATTGCGAAGATAGAGAACGCCGTGCTGCAAGCACTGGAGGCGACACCGCCCGAGTTGTACGCCGACATCGTCAAACGCGGGATATACCTGACCGGTGGCGGTGCCCTGCTACACGGGCTGAGCAAACGACTGAGCGACAAGATAACCATTCCGTTCCACGTAGCCGAAGACCCGCTGCACGCTGTGGCAAGAGGTACAGGCATAGCACTGAAGAATGTAAATAATTTCGGATTCCTGATTCGATAAATGAGAAACCTGCTACAGTTTCTGACACGTTATAGCAACTTCCTAATATGCATCATATTGGAAGTTGTTGCGTTTATACTGATAGTGACCACGCACGGCTATCAACAAAGCGCGGCATGGTCGTCGGCAAACAGAGTGGTGGCAGGCATACAGGAAGTGAACAGTACGATAGGGGACTACTTTCATCTACGCTCGGAGAATGAGCAGTTGGCAGAGGAGAATGCCATGCTGCGCAGTATGCTGGCCGAGCAAGCCAATGAGATGGAAAGGGCGGTGGAGCGCGACAGCCAGTATGTGTATGCACATCTGGATATGGAATATATGCCTGCCAAAGTGATAGGCATGAGCACCAACAAACAGCATAACTACCTGACAATCAACAAGGGAACACGTGATGGCATTGCCGTGGATATGGGTGTGATATGCCGCGATGGCGTGGTGGGGATAGTAAGTGCCGTGAGTGAGCGATATGCCCTGGTAGTGCCACTGATACATACACAGATGAACTTGAGTTGCGAACTCAAGAAGAATGGCTATGCAGGTGGTACACAGTGGAACGGACGCAACTACAGGTATGTGCAGATGACAGATATTTCGCGGCATATTGCTGTGAATGAGGGAGATACCGTGGTGACAAGCGGACTGACGCCAGTGTTCCCCGAAGGCGTGATGGTGGGTATTGTAGAGAAAACAGAGTTGGGGGACGGTGACAATTATCACCATACTACACTGAGACTGAGCACAGACTACAGGTCGCTGAAATATGTACAGGTGATACATAACCGGGCTTCGGGCTTGAACAGAAACACAGACAGTGAGACGCTATGGAGTGGATTAGGCAAATAGGACGACTGGTGCTGCTGTTGGCACTTCAGGTGCTGCTATTCAATCACTTGCAGGTAGCAGGCTGGTGCTTTCCGATGGTGTATGTGCTATTCCTCATCAACCTGCCTGCGCAGTTGCCACGGTGGGGAGAGATGCTGATTGGCTTTGCTGTCGGGCTGCTGATGGATGTGTGGTTCAACTCGCTGGGTGTGCATATTGCCGCCTGTGTGGCCATCGGCTTTCTGCGCCCGCTGCTGCTGAGCAATCTGGTGCAAGAAATTGAGCGCGTGAAGGACAATGTCAGCAGCCGTAGTATCGGGCGCGTGGAGTATATCAAATGTGCCGTACTATTGACAGTTATCCACCATTTCATCGTATTCTCGCTGGAAGCATGGAGTTTGCAAAACTGGTGGGTGGTACTGCTGCAAACCGTGGTGAGCAGCGCGATGACACTGGTGGTGATATTGGGATATGACTTTCTGAAAAAGTAGGAATGCTCAACGATTCTTTCTATAGGCGCAAGTATGTGATAGGCGGCATTGCAGTGGCAGTGGTGCTAGTGTATATCGCGCGCCTGTTCTTTCTGCAGGTGATTGACCAGTCCACACAAGAGAAAGCCGAAAACAACGCTCAACTGCGACAAGTAGTCTATCCCTCCAGAGGACTTATATACGACCGCAACGGTGAACTGCTGGTTTCCAATCAGCCGATATATGAGGTAACGTTGGTGGTCAAAGAGATGGGAAAAGACTTCGATACCTTAGGATTCTGCACCGCACTGCATATTGATAGAGAAGCTTTTGAGACCCGTATGCACGATATGTCAGACCGCCGTAAGAACCGTGGATATTCGCGATTTACACCGCAAGTCTTTATGGAACAACTCAGCAAAGAGGAGGTGGCTCAGTTGCAACAAGAGCAATACAAGTACTCCGGTGTAGGCATCCGTTGCCGTACACTGCGCGACTACACCTATCCTCTTGCATCGCACGTGTTGGGAAGTGTGGGAGAGGTAAACCAGAACGACCTCGAACGCGATGCTTACTACGCTGTCGGAGACTATGCAGGACGCGATGGAATCGAGCGAACCTACGAGAAACAACTACGCGGGGAGAAAGGTGTAGAGGTACTGATGCGTGACTCGCGAGGGAGGATACAAGGACCATATAAGGAGGGTAGTCTCGACCGCGAGGCAAAGGCAGGCACCGACCTATACCTGAGCATAGACCGCAAAGCACAACAATTGGCAGAAGAGTTACTACAAGGCAAAGTGGGAAGTGTGGTAGCCATTGAACCCAAGACGGGAGAGGTGTTAGTGATGGCAAGTGCTCCTAATTGGGACCCGCGTACATTAGTAGGAAAAGAACGCTCTGACAATTATCAGAAGTTAGCATCAGACCCCAACAAGCCTCTGATAAACCGTGCAGTACAAGCACAATACTCACCGGGCTCTACCTTTAAGACACTGCAAGCGTTAATAGGGTTACAGGAAAAAGTCGTTACCCCCCATACACAATATCCTTGCAGTGGTAAGTTGTCTTCGCCTATCAAATGTACACATAATCATGGCACGCCTGTAGATATGGAGGAAGGCATTGAGCAGAGTTGTAATCCATACTTCTGGGCAATGTTTCGCGACCTGCTACAACGCGACGGATATGCCGATGGAAACGTGCTTTTTAAACAAAACTACACCATTTGGCGCGATGATATTATGAGTTTTGGTTTGGGGCAAAAGTTTGAAGATACTGACATCAGCGAGCAGGCATCAGGATATGTGCCCACCGTGGAACTATACAATAAAATATACGGTGCCAAGGGGTGGAAGGCCATAACCATCCGCTCTTTGGCGATCGGACAAGGTGAGATATTGGTGACACCTCTGCAACTTGCCAACCAAGCGGCTGCCATAGCCAACAAAGGGTACTATATCACTCCTCATTTGAATAGAAACGACTCGATGAAATCACGCATACATACCACTTCGGTAGATTCTGCATACTTCAATGTGGTGCAGACAGGTATGGCGCGTGTGATGAGCAACGGTACGGGTAGGTGGTACAATGTGGAGGACCTGCAGATGTGCGGAAAAACGGGTACCGTGGAGAACGTGCATGGTAAAGATCACGCCCTGTTTATCGGCTTTGCGCCCAAGGATAACCCGCAGATTGCCATTGCCGTAGCAGTGGAGAATGCGGGTTTCGGTGCTACATGGGCATGCCCTATAGGGAGTCTCATTATGGAGCAGTATTTGACCGATGAAATCGGGCGAAAGTCCTTGTATGAGCGCATTGCAAATGCCAATTTGATAGACCTTAATGAGTAAGAATCGTAGCATCATATCGGGCATTGATTGGTGGACAATACTATTGTTCCTCGTGATTGCGTTATTTGGTTGGATGAACATCTATGGTGCAGGCTATTCATTCGACCAAACGAGCATTTGGGATTTCTCTAACCGCGCGGGTAAGCAATTGGTATGGTTGGCAACAGCATTAGTATTGGGCGTTGCAATCATGATGATAGATGAGAAGACATACGACGTATTGGCTTATATCCTGTACGGTGTTATGCTCATCTTGCTGATTATCACGCCATTACTTGCGCACGATGTAAAAGGTTCTTACTCGTGGATTACACTCGGTCCCATCAGTTTGCAACCTGCCGAATTTGCCAAATGTGTCACGGCGTTGGCAGTGGCAAAATACATGGGGCGCTATGAGTACCGATTGCGAGATGGGCGTGACTTAATCGTGCCTTTGATGCTGATTGGTGTGCCTATGGTGATTATCATGGTAGCACAACGCGAAACGGGGTCAGCATTGGTTTTTGTCTCTTTTCTGTTAGTCTTCTACCGGCAAGGTATGTCGGGTTATGTACTATTGTTCGGTGTTGTGAGCGTGGTATTGTTCCTCATAGTGATATACTTTGGTGGTACTCCTCTGCCGCTGGGCACAGGCAATGTGGGCAGTTTAGCAAGCGCATTGCTGATAGAAGCCATCGTGCTTGGACTGCTATTTGCAAAGGAAAAGAACATCAGAGCCACCATCTTTGTTGCCGGGGGCGTGGCTCTCATATATGGAATAAGCACACTCCTCTGCATTTGGTTCCCGATAGACTTCAAGTGGGTAGGAATCATTGGTTTAGTCTATACCGCAGGGTACTTGATAGTTGCTGCTGTGATTACTCGGCATAGTAAACTATGGTGGTTAATAGGGTTTACTTTGGTGGAAATGGCACTTTGCCAGGGGTGCGACTTCGCTTTCCAGAAGATTTTGCAGCCCCACCAACGCATTCGTATTGAGGTATTGCTGGGTATGAAGGATGACCCGACAGGTGCAGGCTATAATGTAAATCAATCGCTTATCGCGATTGGGTCCGGGCAGTTCGGAGGGAAAGGTTTCCTGCAAGGCACCCAAACCAAACTACGTTTTGTGCCTGAGCAGGACACAGACTTTATCTTCTGTACAGTGGGTGAAGAATGGGGCTTTATAGGTTCTGCAGGGTTACTATTGCTCTACTTGGCGTTGATACTAAGAATTATTTATCTCGCTGAAAGACAACGTGATAAGTTCAGCATGCTATACGCTTATGCAGTGGCAAGTATCCTGACTTTTCACGTAACCATCAATATAGGTATGGTCTTGGGACTGTTGCCTGTGATAGGCATTCCCCTACCCTTTTTCAGTTATGGCGGTTCGTCGCTGTGGGGCTTCACCATCTTGTTGGCTATTCTGCTGCGATTGGATGCGGCACGTGTGAATAAACTGCAATAGACATGGCAGAACACAACACCATAGGGCAGCAAGGCGAGAAGATAGCCGTTGAAATCATGCGAAACAAGGGGTTTCGTGTGGTGGAAACCAATTGGCGTTTCGGCCATTTGGAGATGGACATCATTGCCACCAATAAAAATGAGATAGCCTTTGTCGAGGTGAAGACACGCACCTCCACATACGGCAATAAGCGTCCGGAAGAGTATGTGGACCTGACTAAAAAGAAGCGTATGACAGCGGCTGCCAATGCGTACATCAAGATGAATGGCATAGAACTTGCACCGCGTTTTGATGTGATAGGCATTCTGCTGAATGCCGACACACACGAGGTGGAGAGCGTAAACCACATTGAAGATGCTTTTCAGCCTCCCATGCGGACAATCGGCAGGAATAGTTTCAATGGGCAAAATCGTTGGCATCATAGAAGAAATGTGATTCGATAAACATATAATAGATTGATTATATGGAGTTTGTATATGACATAATCGTTGTAGGAGCGGGGCATGCAGGCTGCGAAGCCGCCAGTGCCGCCGCACGCATGGGCAGCAAGACGTTGCTCATCACAATGGATATGAACAAGATAGGGCAGATGAGTTGCAACCCTGCCGTGGGCGGAATTGCTAAGGGGCAGATAGTCAGAGAGATAGATGCATTAGGAGGGCAGATGGGCATCGTGACCGACAAAAGTGCTATCCAATTCCGAATGCTGAACCGCAGTAAGGGTCCAGCAATGTGGAGCCCCCGCAGTCAGAGCGACCGAAAACGCTTCATTGAGGAATGGACCGAGCGACTAACCTGCACAAACAACCTGCAGATATGGCAGGACGTCGTAACAGAACTTATCATAAATAAAGGTGCCGTCTGCGGAGTAAGGACCGCACTCGGCATTGAGATGAGTGCAAAGGCAGTAATACTAACCAACGGTACTTTTCTAAATGGTCTGCTGCATTTCGGCAAAGCGCAGATTGCAGGCGGACGCATATCCGAACCTGCCAGCCACGGGCTCACTGAGCAGTTGCGGAAGTTAGGCTTCACCACGGCCCGTATGAAGACCGGCACCCCTGCCCGCATCGACAAACGCAGCATCAACTTCAGCGAGATGGTAGAGCAAACAGGCGACAACGACGGGCATCATTTCTCATATTTGGATAGCGTCCAGAGACAACTGAAACAGATGAGTTGCTGGATAACCTACACCAATCCCACCACACACGAGGTACTGCGCAGCGGACTGAAAGACTCACCCTTGTACAACGGACAAATCAAGAGTATCGGTCCGCGCTACTGCCCAAGCATCGAAACCAAGATTGTCACTTTCGCTGACAAAGATGCTCACCAGATATTCTTAGAGCCCGAGGGGGTGGACTCCAACGAGTATTACGTAAACGGCTTTTCCTCATCCCTCCCGTGGCAAATCCAATGGGCTGCACTACGCACCATCAAAGGTCTGGAGAACGTGGTGATGTACCGTCCGGGGTATGCCATCGAGTATGATTTCTTCGATCCTACCCAACTAAAGCACACGCTGGAAACCAAGTTGATAAGCAACCTCTTCTTTGCAGGTCAAATCAACGGCACTACGGGTTACGAAGAGGCAGCGGGGCAAGGCATCGTGGCAGGCATCAATGCCCACCAAAATATAACGGGCAGTGCACCTTTCACCATAGGAAGAGACGAGAGTTACATCGGCGTACTCATCGACGACCTTGTAAACAAAGGTGTAGATGAGCCATATCGTATGTTCACCTCGCGCGCGGAGTACCGCATATTGCTCCGCCAAGACAATGCCGATGCGCGACTGACCGAACGCAGTTATCGATTAGGCCTCGCCGACAGCGAGCGGATGCACCTCTTGCAGCAGAAGCAGACAGCAGAACAATTTCTCTCCGAGATGCTCAGCACCACTTCCATTCACGCCAAAGACATCAACGCTTTTCTCAACCGGATGGGGTACTCCGACCTGCAACAAGGGTGCAAACTATCAGACCTTATCCTGCGCCCGAACATCACAATTACAGGGTTAGCAGAAGTCGTACCCGAACTGCATGCCGCTATTGATAAGATAATGCGCGTGCGCGAGGAGGTAGTCGAAAGCACCGAAATCAACATCAAATACCATGGCTATATTGAGCGTGAACGCATAGCAGCCGACAAGCTGCAGCGACTGGACAGCATACACATACCGCACGACTTCGACTACAACAGACTGCAATCCCTTAGCACCGAGGCACGACAAAAACTAACCAAAATACAACCACAGACTATCGGCGAGGCAAGCCGGATACCCGGTGTCAGCCCCAATGACATTAGCGTACTATTAGTTATGATGGGGCGATAAACAAACCCGCCTATAAATGTTCCACGTGAAACATTATCACCCATTAATATCAATAAATCAATCAGATAACCCACCAAACATCCGCATAGAAAACTAATAACAAACCATATTATGACAGCAGAAGAAGTAATTGCAAACATCAGAAATGTGCCCGACTTCCCCGTGAAGGGCATTATGTTCAAAGACCTCACCACCGTTTTTCAGAAGCCGGATTGCCTGCGTTGGATGCGCGATGAGATTGTCAGTCAGTATCGCAACTGCGGCATTACCAAAGTGGTCGGCATCGAGTCACGCGGTTTTATCCTGGCACCTGCCGTGGCTATCGAACTGGACGCAGGCTTTGTCCCCGTACGCAAACCCGGCAAACTGCCATCCGACACCTACGAGGTCAGTTATGCCAAAGAGTATGGCGTTGACAAAATCCAAATGCACAAAGACGCACTCACCGCGGACGACGTTGTCCTTCTGCACGACGACCTTCTCGCTACGGGCGGCTCTATGGCAGCAGCCTTGGAGTTGGTCCGCAAGTTCGGGGTCAAGAAGGTCTATATCAATTTTGTGGTAGAATTGACCGCATTAGACGGCAGAAAGCAGTTAGACCCAAATGTCGAAGTCAGCAGCCTGTTGAAGTGCTAAATCACCCTCACAAGCATTTCTATTGTGGACAATTATTGTCTATTTCGCTTGAATTAGACGGAAGCGATGTGGACAAATTGCATGAATAAGGCAACAACCGTGACCCGGAACGACGAACACATACGGCAGATACTTCAGCGCATACCCGAAAAGCCGGGCGTGTACCAATACCTCAACGAGGTAGGGGAGGTCATCTATGTGGGCAAGGCGAAAAATCTGCACCGCCGTGTGAGCAGTTACTTTCACAAAGAGCAGGACCGCTTCAAAACCAAGCAACTCGTCAAGAACATCGCCGACATACGCTATGTCGTCGTCGATAGCGAGCAGGATGCTTTTCTGCTTGAAAACAACCTCATCAAGAAGTACCAACCACACTACAACATCCTCCTCAAAGACGGCAAAAGTTACCCTAGCATCTGCATCACCAAGGAGGAATTCCCCCGCATCTTCAAGACGCGCCATATCGTGAAGGGCGCCGGTGAATACTACGGTCCCTACAGTTTCGGCTACACCCTCGACCTTGTCATCGGGTTGATACACCGGCTCTACCCCATCCGCACCTGCAACACCTATATGACCAAACGGGGCGTGGACGAGGGCAAATACAAGGTCTGCCTCAAGTACCACCTGGGCACCTGCTGCGGAATCTGTGAAAACAAGATTGACCCCGTCAAATACAGGCAATATGTGGATGCTGCGCGTCAGATTATCCGAGGTGATGCCCACGAGATTAGCCGCCAGATGGAAACGGAAATGATGGAGTTGTCTGCACAGATGCGCTACGAAGAAGCCGCTGAAATCAAGGAAAAGTACGACCTTCTCGAGCATTTCAAGAGCAAAACCGTCATCACCAACTCCACCGCAGGCGACGTTGATGTCTTTGGTTACGATGAAATGGGGCAAAATGTCTATATCTCCATGCTGCACGTCCACAAGGGCAGCATCGTCCAAGGGCAGACCATCGAGTACAAGAAGCAGTTGGACGAGCCCCGCGAGGAGATACTCGCCCTCGGCATCTGGGAACTGCGCGAGCAGTTGGGCAGCACCACCCGTGAGGTCATCGTCCCGTTCATTCCTGACATAACTGACGAAAACCTCCACATCAACATCGCCCTCGGAGGCGACAAGAAGAAGTTGCTCGACCTTGCCATGCAGAATGTCAGCCAATACAAGCACGACCGCCTCAAGCAGGACGACAAACTCAACCCCGACCAGCGTGCCGTGCGCATCCTCACTTCCCTCCAGCAACTCCTCGGGCTCCCCACCCTACCCTTGTGGATTGACAGTTTCGACAACTCCAACATCCAGGGCACCGATGCCGTAGCGGGCTGTGTCGTGTTCCGAAAGGCACGCCCATGCAAGAGCGACTACAAGCGCTTCGAAATCAAGACCGTCATCGGGGCTGACGATTATGCCAGCATGCGCGAGGTGGTGCGTCGCCGCTACGCACGCCTTGTCGAAGAAGGCAGTCCCCTACCCGACCTTATCATCGCCGACGGAGGCATCGGGCAGATGCACGCCATACGCGAGGCGGTGGAAGACCAACTCGGGCTGCACATCCCCATCGCCGGACTCAAGAAAGACGACAAGCACCGCACCAATGTCCTGCTCTACGGCTTCCCGCCCAAGGAGTTCGGCATGAAGGTCACCGACGAAATCTTCCGCCTCATGGTCGAAATACAGGACGAGGTGCACCGGTTCGCCATCACCTATCACAAAAAACGCCGCAGCAAGTCACAAACGCGCAGTGAACTCGATGATATTCAAGGAGTTGGACCAGTCACCAAGCAAAAGATACTGCGCCAGTACGGCAGTGTAGCCCGCGCTAAAGCAGCCGAACTCGACGACCTGTGCAAAACGCTCGGAACTCACACAGGTTCAATAGTTTACGAGCATTTTCACGGCAAAATATCGCGCTGAGAATCAAATATTTTCTACAACCATGTGCAACTATACAATAAATTTGAGCGAAAATGGCGAGTTAATACTCACCAACGAGCATGGGCAACACGTACCTGCCACCGACATACTCCGCCAATGTTCCACGCGCCGCGTCTTCGCATTCTGCGGCAAGATGGGTGTGGGCAAGACGACCTTCATCCGTCAACTCTGTGCGGAACTCGGCACCGACGACATCGTCAACAGCCCCACTTTCGCCTTGGTCAATGTTTACGATGTGCAGGGCGACGTGCCGCAGGTCTATCATTTCGACTGCTACCGCCTCAAGGACATCCGCGAAGCCATGGACTTCGGCGCGGAGGACTACCTCTATTCGGGCAACTACTGTTTCATTGAGTGGCCTGACATGCTCGAGTCCCTCCTGCCCGACGACACCGTCTGGGTCTATCTCACCGAGATGCCAGACGGCACCCGCACTCTTCGCGTGGAGGATTAGTCCGCAAGCGTTTGGTAGTCCCACTGGGCGAGGGACAGGTCGACACAGCCATTGGGTTTGAAAGGAACGCCTTCGGCTTCGAGGAGAGGACGCTGCTCCTGCCAGACAGGTGCAAGGCGACCTTGCGCATTGACCACCCGATGGCAAGGCAGATGTGCAGAAGAGGTGGCACCGCACAAGAGATGCCCCACCAAACGGGAGTGGTTGGGATAGCCCGCCAACCGTGCCACCTGCCCATAAGTAAGCACCTTTCCATACGGGATGGCAGCCACGATACTATAAACATCCTCGCGAAATCGGGCGGTATTAACGGGCATAGTGAGGGCGTTTATAGCAGTGGCTTTCGCGAGGATTCCAATTGGAGCAGGAAACGCTTGGCGGGAAGTCCGCCAGCGTAACCTGTGAGGGTGCCGTTGGTGCCGATTATCCTATGGCAGGGGACAAAGACAGACATTGCATTGGCTCCGACAGCATTCGCCACTGCACGCACCGATTGCGGGCAATGGAGACGCTCTGCCAACTGCAAGTAGGTGACGGTCTCGCCGTAAGGTATGGTGAGGAGCGAAGACCAAACGGCTTGTTGAAAGGCTGTGCCTGCAAAGAGGAGAGGGACAGAAAACGTGCGGCGTGCGCTATGGAAATACTCGTCTAATTGGCTGATTGCCATATCAATAGTGGCACTCTTGCTACTTGTAATGTCCGCGTGGAGGTATCGATACAAGCGGGACAGGACAGCATCAGCGTTGCGGCGGTTAGTCCAGTCGCAAAGGCATAGTTGGTCGCCCAACGAGCCAAGCAGCAGGTCGCCACAAGGCGAATGGTAGACCTTTGTGCAGATAATGTCAGAAGTAGCCATCAATTTATGTACGATTAACGAATTTACGATGTACGATTTTTTCCCTGCGGTTACCCTGTCCTTGCCGAGAGGATAGCCCCATTCTTACCTCCCATAACTACCACCAAACCACAGAACCGAACCAAATCAAGTGCAAAGATAATACACAAACGGTCGTTTTGCAAGGACGGCTGTCCATAAAATGCACACGCGTATGGATTGCTGTCCATATTCTAAACGTAGTGTGTTGATTTGTAGCGCACTACATCTTTTGTCTAAATCACGTTATCCATAGCAGACAATTATGTATTGATATTGTGTGGCATACAATGGTGGTATACAATAGGGGCTGCCCACACGAGCAGCCCCTAAAAATGAATTACGCATTATGTATTGCGCATGGTTATTTTACTTCTATGCCCGTGAGTGTGTAAAGTACACCTTTGCGCAAGATGTACACTTGCCCGTCGCGGAAGACCTTTTGTGCGGCGTGGTCGGTAGCAACATCTGTCTGTATCTGCTCTGTGTCGGTGGTGCTCATACATTGGATGTACTTGAAAGTACCAAATACCGCATCCATCTGGTAGTCACGCAGATTGTCGCACGGCACATATAGGTTCACATTGTAGTTGGCAAATGAACTGTTGTCTGCCACAGGCGGCTCGGTGGGGTAAGCGTAGATGTCGTACAACCTGCGGCAACCAGCAAAGGCATTTGCCCCTATAGAGGTCAAAGTATTTGGCAGGTCTATCTTGCCAAGTTTCACAAAGCCGTTGAAGGCATTGTTTCCGATATGCGTAATGCCCGGTTCTAATACAACCGCGTCCGTGGTATCGCGGAACAAGAGCCACGGCATATCGTGCCCGCTGTAATCATACATCGCCCCCGTACCCGAAATAGTGAGCGTGTGGTTAGCATATTGCCAATAAAGGTCATATCCGCATTGTCCCGAGAACGTCTGCGCAAACTCCGCTGTAAAAGTGGTATCACGTGTGAGTACAATGGTGCGCGGATTATCGGTATTGCCGTCCATCCATTGGCTAAAGTGATAGCCCACATTCGGATAGGCGTTGAGCGATACTTGGTCCAAGTACTCTGCCTGATAGGGCGCATATACAGAACCTTGTATGCCATTTGCTGATTGTGCCGTAATGGTGTACGTATTCTTCTCAAATATAGCGGTGTACGTTGCATCGCCTGTTACCTGCACCGTTCTCGGGTTGTCAGCATTCCAATCCGTCCAACGGGCAAAGTGGTAGCCATAGTTGGGTACAGCCATTAGCGTTACATCATTCAGATAATCCGTGGTTGTTCCGCCACTCACACTACCACGCTTTGCATCATTGACCTCTGAGGAAATGGTATATTGGTTAGGTGCAAAATAGGCGGTATAAGTGATGTCTTTTGTTACTCTCACCGTGCGTGGATTGTCCATATTGCCGTCATTCCATTTGGTAAAATGGTACCCATATTGGGCTGTGGCAGAGATGGTGGCGGTGCTGTTGTTTCGGCAAGAGGATTGGTCTTCAATCTTCGCAGTCCCCTTTGCATTATCTGTTTCTACAGATACCACGCCATCGGGCGCAGGCTCTGTCAAAGGCAAATTCCTCCAACCTGCTGCTTCGTAGGCTTCTTTTGTACCACAAGGAATATAAACGGCTTTCAAGTTATCACACCCGTCAAATGCATAACCATACCAACCTCCTAACAACACAGGCGGTGTAGTAGATGTAAGTGTTACAGTGGTCAAGTCTTTGCAATCAGCAAAAGCCCGAGAGCCTATACTATCCACATTATCAGGAATTGTAATGGATGTCAATCCCGTACCGTTAAACGCATATCCACCAATATACTTCACACCACTACCAATAGTGATGGATGTGAGGTTTGTGCAGTCTGCAAAAGCATAGTTCTCAATACAATCTACGCTATTGGGTATTGCGATACTTGCAAGGCTTGTGCAGTGTTCGAATGCGTTTGCACCAATGTATTTGACTTTATTGCCCAAGGTGATTGCCTTCAAAGCAGTGCAATCTGCAAAGGCACTTGCTTTGATACTATCCACGCTATTAGGGATAGCCACAGATGCCAAACTAATACAATTGTAAAATGCCGATTCTTCAATAGAAGTTACACTATTAGGAATAGAAACCTTTGTCAAAGTAGCACAATCTGCAAAGGCTTTCCAACCGATACTTGTTACACGGTAAGTTTTTCCATCTTTCGTTACATTGGTAGCGATATTTGCTTCTGTTAATTGGTAAATACGGCGGTAAGGTTGGTCTCCCATTGGCATACGTTTTGAATTAGCACTATATTGATAGGAAGTAACGTTCTCTGGACGCTCGTAACAATCTCCATCTCGCGAAGTAGAGCCCCAATACCCCACAGAAAAAGAAACAAAGACCTCTGAATTATTTTTGATAAAATAGCATATTCCATTGTATTCTATAAAAGACTCGTGTTTCCACCCATAGTCATACACTCTTTCATCACAATCATACAAATAATTTTCTGCAAACGATACAGAGCATGTTGCTAATAGTAGCAACCACAAAAATGATAATCTTTTCATACTATAGAAAATTTAGATGGTGGCACCATTGTTGTTTGTAGTAGTCTGCGACTGTGGATTGAGAAGAGTATGCAGTACGAACTCCACCACTTGCAGGGCGGTAGGTTGTTTCACCTCCCACATCTTGGCGGAGTCTGCATCCCATGTTACCCAAAAGTCCTGTATCGGGTAGTTGGGGGCATACTTCTCTTCTATCATGCGATAGGAGGAATTCTCGCGGTTGTAACTGCGTGTGCAGCAGATGATAATATCCACACCGCGTTGCAGGAAATCGTCCACATCCTGCTCCACGGTCTCCGCAAAGTCGCCCGCACTGGTAATCCCCACTTTCTTGCCGAGGATAGTCAGGATTGCCTTGAAGTCGGGGCGTCCGTCTTCTTCCCGCACATTGAGTAGATAGGGAATGGGAGCGGGTGTGCGGACTTCACCGTTCCATACACTGAAAATGTGGTAACTGCCGTGGTCAGTCATCGGCGACAGATACTGATACACCATCCATGCGGTGGTGGTTTTGCCCGAGTTTTGCGTGCCTCGGATAATGACAAATTGCGCCATAAATGTTTGCCTTTGTTCGGGCGGCGGCACCTCACCTGCCCCATGGTACAAAAACAAAGCGTGGTACCTTATCTATGCTCATTCTCCACTTTGAGGTTCCAGCAAGACCCTTCCAACAAGAATAAACAACAATGCCCACGCCAATATGCACAAACACGCCACAAGGTGCGTAGTTCATACACATTACAGGCATTCATTGCCGCTCTTGTTTTGGGCGGAGAAATTTGCTGGATTTCAAAGTGCCAAAACAAGCGTCAATAAACGCTTTTAATAAAAACATATACGCTCAGGCTCGCCAAACTGGGCATTGTCAGAAGTATTCTTGCCGGTCTTGACAGACGACAGCCCACCCCAAACGATACCCCTGCAAGCCTTTGCAGGTGCAAAAGTAAGGAATTATTTGCAGGTGTGCAAATAATTTTATTTACGATCCATGGCAACCGCATCAAACGTTGGTATTTTTATGCTTTATAGAGTTGTATCATTAAGATTTTATATCACAAATAGTGTCGCTAGAGACGCGGACACCCTCGTCCGCGGGCAGTTTGGCACAAACTGAATGGATTTGCTGCGGTTGTGAGGTCAATGCGTCTATAGTGTCCATTTAGGAACGCAATTTTTTCGTTCCTAAATAGACACTATACGGCGGTTGGTCCAATCACAAAGGCATAGTTGGTTGCTGCCCAATGAACTAAGTTGCAGATAGTCTGTAGAACGGGGCTTGAAGGCATAAGAGCGGCTCTTAGCGACAATTGTCGATGACCTGTTCGTAGATGCGGCGGACTTTGAGTCCGGCATCGTACCAGCGGATATTGTTGACCTCTTCGCGTCCGAGCGTGTGGAGGGATTCGTACATAGCGGGGTAGGTGACGATGCCATAGATGGCATCCGCCATAGCCTCAATGTCCCAGTAGTCAATCTTGATGGCGTGGCTCAGAATCTCGGCGCAGCCCGATTGCTTGCTGATGATGGACGGCGTGCCTACCTGCATGGCTTCCAACGGCGAGATACCAAACGGTTCGCTGACACTGGGCATGACATAGACATCGCTCTCGGCGAGCATCTCCTGCACCTGTCTGCCGCGGAGAAAGCCCGTGAAATGGAACTTGTCGGCAATGCCGCGCTGCGCTACAAGGTCAATCATCTTGTTCATCATGTCACCATTGCCTGCCATCACGAAACGCACGCCCTTGGTCTTCTGCAACACGCGCGCAGCCGCCTCGACGAAGTATTCGGGTCCCTTCTGCATGGTGATGCGCCCGAGAAAGGTGACAATCTTGTCCTTGCGCGGGGTCTTGACGAAACTATCGGGGTCCTTGAGCGGCTCGACGGCGTTGTGGACGGTGCTGACCTTGGCAGGGTCCTGATGGTACTTCTCGATGACGATGTTGCGGGTCAGGTTGCTGACACACATGATATGGTCGGCTTCGTCCATGCCGCGCTTCTCAATGGCATAGACGGTGGGGTTGACGTTGCCGCGGCTGCGGTCGAAATCCGTGGCATGCACGTGAATGACCAGCGGTTTGCCGGAGATGTGCTTGGCGAAGACGCCTGCGGGGTAGGTGAGCCAGTCGTGGCTGTGGATGATGTCGAAATCAAGGCTGTTCGCCAGCACACTCGCCACCGCCTCGTAGTTGCCTATCTCCTCCAAGAGATTGTCGGGGTAACGCCCCGAGAATGCCACGCAGCCGAGGTCGTCGGTGCCGATGCGGGTGTAGTCGTAGCGTATGCCATCGCGGTAGTGGAAATACTCCTCGGGCGACATGCGTCCCGCCATGCGTTGGCGCACATAGTCGTAACTATTGTCTTTCCAGACGACGGGAATGCTGTTGGCACCGATGATTTTGAGGAACGACTGGTCCTCATCGCCCCACGGTTTGGGTATGACGAAAGTGATTTGCATATCACCCTGCTCCGCCATGCCGCGTGTGAGCCCGTAACTGGCTGTGCCCAATCCCCCCAAGATATGCGGGGGAAACTCCCAACCAAACATCAATGCTTTCATAACTCAAACTGCTTCAATGTGTTACATACTACAATCACTGCCGCTACACTGGGCGCGTAACTCATGCCGCCATGCCCTTTGTAGGGCGGGTTGCCATCGTAGAGTTCGTTGAGCGTGCCGATGCAGAGTTCGCTCATCTCCGCCTCGTAGCCGATGAGCAGACGGCGGATGAAACTCTCGCCGGAGTGCTGATACACACGCAGATACGCCTTGGCGTAGGCAGCGATAGTGCAGGGCCAGACAGGTCCGTTGTGGTAGTTACGGTCGCGCTCCAACTGCCCACCTATATATATAGGCCGGTAGTCGCCGCTCTTGGGCGAGATGGTGCGCAGCCCCTTGGGGGTGTAGAGTTCCTTGGTGCAGATGTCCACCACCGCCTTCTGCTGGTGCTTGTCGAGCGGCGAATAGGGCAGCGAGACAGCCAGTATCTGACAGGGGCGCACCTCTTTGTTGTGCTCCTCGGAGGTGACGTAGTCGTCAAGGTACAGGCCGTTCCAGAAGGTGCTGACGAAACTGTCTCGCGTTATCTCCGCCTGGTAGTCCATGAGGTCTGCCATCTGCTCGTGGTTCATCAGTCGCAGCATGTCTGCCGCGAAGTGCAAAGCGTTGTACCACAGCGCGTTATGCTCCACCACGTAACCTGTGCGGGGGGTGATAGGACGCCCGTCCTCCACGGCGCACATCCATGTGGCAGGACGCTCGGTGCCGTCCACCCAGAGGAGCCCGTTGTTGTGCAGGAAGAGACGCGGGTGCTGCTGCTTGCGGATGAAATTGACGATGTCCACCACGATTGCCCCGTACAGGCGTGCCGCCTCTTCGGCAGAGGTGTAGGCGGCGTAGTCCTGTATCGCCTTCACGAACCAGAGCAACGCATCGGGCTCGTCCATGCCGATGAGTTTGCAGGGCTTGCCGTCCATGAAAGCGCGCACTTCGTCCATGGCGGTCTTGTTGACGATGGCGTCCCAGTATTCGGGTCGCCCGATGCCCATGGTGCACGCCGCCATCGAGATGAACTCCTCGCGTGCCGAGGCGCGGAACCACGGGTAACCCGCCAGCAGATAGCACTTGTCGCCCTCGCGTTTGTAGAACTGCGCTGCCGAGTTTTTGAGGCAGCCGAACATGTTATCCCGCGGCACGCGGCGCGCTAACTCTTTGGTCCACAGCGTCTTCAATGTGCTTGTCTTCACCTCGCTGATGCCTGCCGAGAAGATGACACTCTCGCCACGCTTCATGGGCATCTCGAACCACCCGGGCACCAACTGGTCTTCCTTGTAGTCGTAGCCGCGCTCCTGCTCCTTCTGATATTCTATCCCCTTGTACCACTGCGGGTTATGCGTATATTCCACCCGCTTGGAGCACTGCATGTACAGTTCGGGGAACTCCTCGTACATGCGGCACGCGCGCCCGTTCTGCACCTCGCGCATGTCGGAGTTGGCACGGTCGTTCTCGTGCGTCAGTTCGTTCACGCTGCGGAATGCCAGAAAGGGTTTCAGGCGCAGCGTGGTGGGCGAATGAGCCTCCACCAGCGTGTAGCGGATTAGCACGCGCGGCTCGAAACTGACAAGCATACGCTCCTTGGTCAGGATGACGCCGCCCACACGGTAGGTGGTCTTGCTAATCACCTCACAATCAAACTCGCGGATATACTTGTGCCCGTTGGGCGAATAGACGTTGTCGCCGTACTTGTGAATGCCGAGATTGAACTCCGCGCCGTGCTGAATCACCGTCTCGTCGAGACTGCCGAGCAGCACGTAGTTGTCCTCGGGCACCTGCTCCCACAGCGGCACCACCAACTGACCGTGGTACTTGCGCGTGTTGCAATCCACGATGGTGGTCGAGTTGTACGCGCCCGCACGGTTGGTGCGAATCATTTCCTTGCTCAGACTGCGCTCCAGATTGATGAGCAGTGTCTTGTCAAAATTCAGGTAACTCATTGTATCAGTTGAACTTAGAGTCGTACTTCACCTCCGCATCCATGCAGAACTGCCGTATCTGTTGTTCGGCGTCGCGCTTGCAAATCAGCAGTACGCCGTCCGACTCCGCCACAATCGTGTCCTCCAACCCCTGAATCACCGCCAAGTGCCCCTCGGGTAGCGTCACGATATTGCCTTTGCTGTCGTAGTACGATGTCTCGGCGTGCAGCGTAACATTCTGGTTCTCATCCTTTTCACTCAACTCATACAGCGAGCCCCATGTGCCCAAATCGCTCCAACCGAAGTCGCTCGGCATCACGTACACGTTCTTCGCCTTTTCCATCACGCCGTAGTCAATCGACACATTCGGACAGGTGGGGAACATCTCCTGAATGAACGACTCCTCGTGGTCGGTACCCATGCTGTCCTCGCCCGCCATGAATTTCTCCACCACTTCGGGCAGGAATTCGCGGAATGCGGCACGTATCGCGCGCAGGTTCCACAGGAAGATGCCCGAGTTCCAGAAGAAATCGCCGCTCTCCACAAACACTTTCGCCAACGCCAATTCGGGCTTTTCCGTGAACGCGCGCACCTTGCAGATGCTGCCCTCGTCCATGGGTTGCCCGCTCTCGGCCTGGATGTAGCCGTAGCCCGTCTCGGGGCGTGTGGGCTTCATACCGAGGGTCAGCAGCGCATCGTGGTTGCTGATGAACTCGAACCCGCGACGGATGGCGTCTTGGAACTTCTCTTCTTGCAGTATCAGGTGGTCGCTCGGAGCCACTACTATGTTGGCATTCAGCCGGTTATCATCCCATGGCACATCCTTGCCCACGCCTGCGCGTTGGCGTACCATCGACTTGATATGCGCCACCGCATACGCGATACACGGTGCCGTATTTCGCCGTGCAGGCTCGCACAGCACCTGCTCTACGGTCAGGTCTGGCACCTGCTGAAGCACGGTCTCCAAGTATCGTACATTGGTGACTACCAGCATGTTCTCTATCGGCACTAACGGACGAAACCTATCCACCGTCATCTGCAACAGGCTCTTGCCCGTGCCAAAGAAGTCCAGAAACTGTTTGGGTTTGCTATTCCTGCTGAACGGCCAGAAGCGGCTGCCAACGCCGCCCGCCATAATGACACAATAATTGTTTTGGTTTGCCATCATATTAGTATTTTTTATCACAATTCCAAGTTTTATATCACGCCGGCAAAGTTACGAAAAGTTCCTTATATTTGCAAATCAGCCACCCATTTCAAATCGGCAGTAAAAAAGCCATCCACTCGTTATCCTCACACTATCCTCTCACTCGAACCTATTTGGAGAATGAGCATAATAAGACGCGAAAAAGCACAAAGATACAGTCTAAAAAGCGAAAAAAAGCGAAAAAAAGAGTATTATCTTGGAGGATTGCCGTTTTTTTAGTACTTTTGCAGCCGATAGACTATGCAAATTAAATTAATAATTATAACAAACCTTTATTAGTATGAAGAAATCGTTATTATTTGTGTCAGTGCTTGCTGCAGCATTGCTGACATCTTGCGGAAAGCCTGTTGCACCAGAGCAGGTAGCCGTAAACCCCAGCCCGCTGACCGTAGTTGGCGACAAAGTAAATGCAGAAATCACGGGTACTTTCCCTGTAAAGAAGTTCTCGAAAAAGGCTATTGTAACTATCACTCCCGTGCTGAAATATGAGGGTGGTGAAGTGCTTGGCACGCCTGTTACCTATGTAGGCGAAAAGGCTAAAGAGAACGGTACGACCGTATCCTATAAGGAAGGCGCACGCTATAGCCAAACGGCTTCGTTTGACTACGTGCCCGCAATGGCCAAATCGGAGTTGTATCTGCGCTTCACGGCAAAGAACGGCAACAAAGAAGTGGCTATTCCTGATATGAAAGTGGCTGACGGTGTGGTTGCTACCGCCAAGTTGGCTGATGCCAAGGAGATTGAGCCGCAAATCACGGCTGACAAGTTCCAGCGTATCATCCAAGAGATGCAAGAGGCTGATATCCGCTTCCTTATCCAGCAATCCAACCTGCGTAACTCGGAACTCAAGTCGCAGGAAATGAAGGACTTGCAGGCTGCTATCAAGGATGCAGACAAGGACGAGAAGAAGGCTATCAACAAACTCGAGGTATCGGGTTATGCTTCTCCTGATGGCGGTGTGAAACTGAACACCACTCTGGCTGACGCCCGTCAGGCAAATGCGCAGAAGTACCTGCAACAGCAACTGAAGAAGAATAAGGTGAAAGCCGACATTGAGTCGTCGGTTACCGCTCAGGACTGGGAGGGTTTCCAGAAGGCTATGGAGGAGAGCAATATTCAGGACAAGGACCTCGTACTCCGCGTGCTGAGCATGTACAGCGACCCCGAGGAGCGTGAAGCACAAATCAAGAACCTGAGTGCCGTTTACAAGACGATTGCCGAGGAGATTCTGCCCGAACTGCGCCGCAGCCGCCTCATTCTGACTACCGACCTGATTGGCAAGTCCGACGAGGAGATTGCCGAACTCGCAAAGAACGACCCCGCTGCCCTCAACGTAGAGGAACTGCTCTATTCGGCTACCCTCACTAGCGATGCCAACGAGAAGATGGCTATCTACAAGAAGGCTGTTGAACTCTTCCCTAACGACTACCGCGGATACAACAACATGGGTATGCTCTACTTCAAGCAAGGCAGCATTGCAGAGGCTCGTCGCAGTTACACGCAGGCACTGAAGATTGCCGCTAACAACCCTGATGTCAACTACAACGCAGGTGTGGCTGCTATGGCAGACAACGACTTGAAGATGGCTGAGCAATACCTCGGCAAGGCTGCTGGTACCGAAGGCAACCTGAATGCCGCTATGGGTACGCTCTACACCATGAAGGGCGACTATGCTGCCGCTAAGAAAGCCTATGGCACAAAGCCCAGCAACAATGCCGCTGTTCAACAAATCCTCAACGAGGACTATGCAGGTGCCCGTCAGACCTTGGCTAAGGTGGAGAACCCCAATGCAACGACTGCTTACCTGGCTGCTATCGTAGGTGCTCGCACCAATGACCGCGACGCTGTATATAGCAACCTGAAGGCTGCCGTAGCACGTGACGCACAGTTTGCCAAGAAAGCACAGAAGGATATTGAGTTCGCTAAATACCAAGAGGACGCTCAGTTCCAGGCAATCATAAAATAATGTCGATACTTTTCCCGAAAGTACCGAAACCACGTGAGTGGGACTACCGCCCCATTTACTACGATAAAGAGAAGGAGGCGCGCAAGGATAAACTTGCGCGTCTTCATCGTGGTTCGTTCCGTGAGGCACACGAGGCGAACACCCGCAAGCGCAAAGACGATGCACGCCGCAAGTCCAAGTTGGCGTTTTGGATAGCCCTCTTGGCGATGTTGCTGTTTGCGTTCTATTATCTGCTGTAGGAATCACCGCCCGTTAGCAGGTCCCGTTGGGGGATTGTCGCGGGTCTGTCGCGGGTTGCTCGCGGGTCTCACATAGAGAATAATAGGTCATGACGGACATCATTCACTTACTTCCCGACAGTGTCGCCAACCAGATAGCGGCAGGCGAGGTGATACAGCGCCCCGCCTCGTGCCTGAAGGAGTTGATGGAGAACTCGTTGGACGCGGGGGCTACGCATATCCGTGTCATTGTCCGTGACGCAGGGCGCACGCTCCTGCAGGTGGTGGACGACGGCAAGGGCATGAGTCCCACCGATGCGCGCATGGCGTTTGAGCGGCATGCCACCTCCAAGATAGCCCAAGCCTCCGACCTCTTCCAACTGCGCACTATGGGATTCCGCGGTGAAGCCCTCGCGAGTATATGCGCCGTGGCGCAAGTGGAGTTGCAGACGCGCCGCCCGGAGGACGAGATAGGCACGCTCCTCGAGATAGCAGGCTCCGAGGTCACTCGGCAGGAGTCGGTGCAATGTCCCGTTGGCACCAATATGCGCGTCAAGAACCTCTTCTACAACGTTCCCGCACGCCGCAAGTTCCTCAAGACCGACCAGACCGAACTGCGCAACCTGTTGGCTGAGTATCACCGCATTGTGCTCGTCAATCCCGATGTGCAGTTCACCTTTGTCAGCAACGATGAGATACTCTCCGAACTGCCGGTCGGTACCACCAAGCAACGTATCGAAGCCGTCTTCGGGCACTCGTCCAAGCCCTTCACGGGGCAGTTGGTGGACGTATCCACCCGCACCGAGTTGGTGAATATCTGCGGCTTTGTCGGCAAGCCCGAGTCGGCGGGCAAGAACAGCCAGCAGTATATGTTCGTGAATGGCCGCTACATGCGCCATCCCTATTTCCACAAGGCTGTGATGACCGCCTATGCGGGTATGCTCCAGCCCGACCACAACCCCTCCTATTTCATCTATTTCGACATACATCCTGACGCGATAGATGTCAATATCCACCCCACCAAGACCGAAATCAAGTTCGCCGATGAGCAGGCTATCTTCCAAATCCTGTTGGCATCGGTACGCGAGGCGTTGGGCAAATTCAACGTAGCCCCCTCGTTGGACTTCACCACGGAGTCTCGGTTGGATATGCCGCAGACGGCACTCGGCAACAAGTCCTTTGCCATACCGCAGATACAAACCGACCCTAACTACAACCCTTTCAAGTCGCAAAACCGGCGTTCAGACCCTGTTTTACAACCGTGGGAACGCCTTTATGATAATATTCCCTGTCCCGCAAGTGCACAGGAACCGGAGCCGATAGCCCCGCTCTTCACCTTACCGCAGATAGGCGACGACACGCCCCTCCTCCAATCGCAGGGCAAATACATCGTGGTACCTGCGGACGGCGGACTGCTATTGGTACACCAGCATCGCGCCCACATGGCGGTTCTCTACCGCGAACTGGCGGAACAACTGCGTTCGCACCACGGCATCACACAGCCTGTCCTCTTCCCCGAGGTGATAGAGTTGTCGCCGGACGACTTGCACACGTTGCAAAGCCTGTTGGCAGACCTGCAGGCAGTGGGCTTTATCCTCGAGCAGTTCTCGCCCAATGCCTACAGCATCACTTCCGTGCCCGCCTTGTTGGGGCAGCAGAACGCCTCCGAGACCCTCCTGCAAGTCATTCACCAGGTGCAGGACACTGGCTCCACCGCCTCCGACGAATGGCAGAAAACCGTAGTCTTGTCTTTGGCGGACCGAATGGCTATCCCCGTAGGCAAGACGCTGACGGACAACGAGATGCGCGACTTGCTCCGGCGCCTGCTGCAGCACACCGACTCGCGCTACCTCCCCAATGGTCAAACCATATTCACCATACTCACCAATGATGACCTCCAAAAGTATTTCTAAAGCCCTCGCAGGCGTGTTCGTACTCCTGCTGTGCGCTTCGTGCAATAGTCCTAAACAGCAGACTATCACCATCTTGCATACCAACGACACCCACTCGCAGGTCGAACCTATCGAGGCGGGAAAGCGTGATGCCAACTGCGCGGGTTATGCGCGTCGCATGGGCTTCATCGAGCGTGAGCGTCAGGCGGACCCCGACCTTATATTAGTAGATGCAGGTGATTTCAGTCAGGGCACGCCCTATTTCAATTTCTACCACGGGCGCATCGAGATGGACGCCCTTAACCGTATGGGGTATGACGCGGGCATGTTGGGCAACCACGAGTTCGACTATGGCTTGGACACGCTGGCGGAGATTCTGCGCATGGCTCAGTTCCCTATCGTCTGCGCCAACTACGACGTGCACAACACTCCTCTGGAGGGCTTGGTGCAGCCCTACACGATTCTCCGCAAAAAGGGGCTGCGCATCGGCGTGTTTGGCATTGGTGTGAACCCGAACAGCCTCATTGCCGCCAAGAATTTCGCCCCTGTGCGCTACCTTGACCCCCTCACATCGGCGCAAGAGACCGCCACGCTCCTCCGCCGCGACAAGCACTGCGATGTCGTCATCTGCCTCAGCCATCAGGGCACTAACCACGCGGTGGACGGGCAACTCTCCGACGCTGAATTGGCAGCCGCCACGCGCGACATTGACGTGATTATCGGTGCCCACACGCACAAAGTGGTTGAGAATCTGCATATTGCCAACCTGGATGGCGACAGTGTCCTCCTTGCCCAAACCGGCAAATCCGGTGCCCGCATCGGCAAAATCACTCTTACAATGGAATAGGGGTAGTGTACCCCACCTTGTTTGGGGTGTATTTTATATACTAATTTTAATAATAGCACCTTTTTGTTTATTTCAATCTCCTGCTATCCTCTCGCTATCCTCCTACTATCCTCTCGTTAAAGGTGGGCATTTACAAGTATTTATAAACTTACGACGCGAGCCGCGTCGTCTTCCATAAATTGCATCGTTCCCATAGGTTTTGAATGATTGTGCCAGTAGCCCAATGTGCATTATTGCACAAATCAACTATTTTCTATAATTTTGCACCTGTTATGCGTAAGTTACAATTGACGATATTATTTCTTTTTTCCTGCCTTATCGTGGTTTCGGCACAGAATGCTACCACAGCCAACCGTTTGTTTGAGGACGGTGACTATAAGGCGGCGCAGCAAGCCTATAAAAGCCTTTTGCGCAGCAATCCCCGTTCACCGCTCTACCTGTACCGCTACGCGCGCTGTGCGCAGCAGCAGGGTGACTATAATATTGCCATTGAGTACTTCAATCGTGCCGGTGACAAATACCCCCTAAAATACTTCTATTTGGGCGATATGTATATGCACCTTTGGCATTTTGACGATGCCATACGCTCTTACCAAACCTATATGCAAAGCCTCTCCACGCCCAATGAGCGCGTACCATACATACAACAACAGATACGCGATGCCGAAAAAAAACAACGGTACCTCAAACGAGTAGAAAAGGTACATATAATAGATTCCGTGGAAGTCCCCATTGACAGTATGTTGTACGTATGCGTCCTCTCCGCGGAAGCCGGCACGCTTACCCGCAATGATATTGGCGGCATCACCTATACAAACCAACGCGGAGACAGGCGATTGTGGTCGGTATCGCAAGACTCGGCGCTGCTACTCGTATCGGCACACCGGTTGTTAGACCAATGGTCGCAACCTGATACGCTGCCAAGTGTGATAAATGCGTCAAACAAGCAGATTTCGCCCTACGTACTGAGCGACGGGGTGACACTATATTTTGCGTCGAATGACACAAACGGCTTGGGAGGATATGATATATATGTGAGCCGCTATAACACCGCCACAGAGACCTATACACACCCCGAAAATATGGGATATCCGTATAATTCCGAGGCTAACGAGTACCTGATGGTGATTGACGAGACACGGCATGTGGGTTATTTTGCGACAGACAGGTTTTCGCAAGCGGGATATGTACGGGTATATTCGTTTGTTCCGGCAGAACAGAAAACGTACTGGCGCGGGCTACAACAAGATTCATTGGCGGCATACGCACAATTGCGGAACTGCCTTTCGGCAGACAGTGTCCTACGCATTGAAGTGGAAACACCCACGTCTGTTTTGCACACTGAAGCACGCGCACAGGAGCCACAGATATATTTTGTGCTCAATGATACTATGGTATATACTTCTGTGGACGATTTTCATAGCACAGAGGCCCGTAAGGCTTTCGACGAGTGGCAGCGTTTGCAACAACAAATGCAAGCAGAGCATACGCGATTAGACAGCCTGCGTCGAGAATACAATACGGCTACACCAGAGAAACGCAAAGAGATAACTCCTGCTATTTTACATATAGAAAGCAAGCAAAATGACTATACCAAGCAAGCAAACAACCTGCTGAATACAGTACGGAGAGAGGAGTTGAATGAGAGGAAGTGACCTTATATAACTATTTTTAGCGTCAATTTTTGTGTTGGGATGTCAGGAACGTTTTGGCACTGAAGATATAGCGGTCATTTGCCACTCGGGGTTCATCGCAAACGGTTACCACCTTGATAACACCAAAAGCGCGTTGCTTGTCCCCGACAAAAATAACATCATCGGATTGGATGTCTATAACGGTATTGTCGCGCAACATCGAGTTGTAGGTGGCTTGTATGGATGCAACCGTGGCATTGCCATAATCGAAATTGCCGCCTTTGGCAAAATAGACGCCCGTGGACGATGACCACCTACGGGAGATTGCATCGTGGTGCGTGGTGTCGGGCTGTGGGAGGTCGTAGATAGCGAATGCGCTATCGGCGTGCAACTGCGGGAAGCAGGTGGAGAGGGTGGAGAAATTGAAGCCTGACTTGTTGCCGGACGCGGCGGAGTACATGCTGACCATTTCGGTGGTGGTGATATGCCCATCGCCGGCAGGAGAGACAAACACTACAATGTCCACTGGTATGGACTTGCCATCCATAGCAGTGGCAAGGAATGTAAACCTCACCGGCATAGTGCCGTTGTAGAAAGGCAGTGTATATTTCCAATCAATAGTGGCAAGAGAATGCCCTGTGAGATTGGTGTCAAGCAATTGTTGTGTGGAGTAGTATGTATCAAAAGCAATGATTTTGACAGAACTGAGTTCCACATCCTGCGATTGTGCCGTCAGACTGAACCATACGGGCAGACCAGACGTGGCATGATATATTTCATTGGCTTGCGACACGCCATAGACGGGTTTAACAATCAAAGTGAGCGGTGACTGTTGGTCACATGAGACCAACAGCGCACCGCAACAGATTGCAACCACCAGAAGAAGTGATTGAGGTTTCATCATTTCAGTTTATAGGTCTTGACAGACATTGTTTCTTTGATGATGCGTCCGCCGTTCATGTACATCACTTCTTTTCTGTGATTGACAGGGATGGCAAACTCTGCGTCAGGGTAGGTGTCTTGTACTTTGTAGAGCGCTTTTTGCAACATTCCTGCACCCATAGGCAACTTTACGGAGAGTGTTGTCTCCGTGAAATAGCGAGGATCATAATTAGTGCCATTGACGGTGTATATTTTGGTAATTGCGCCGTATTTTTTGTACTCTATTTCCACATTGACCGTGCCTAAATAGGTAAGGTCATCCATCCCTATTTCGAGCCGCACCTCATTGGGCTTGACAGCAAAACCGCTATTGTTCTTTTGGCTGACACACGAGGTTGTGAGCGCCAGAACAGCCAGTAGGGTGAATAAAAAACTCTTTTTCATATAGCAAGCGTTGGTTACTTATTATTAAAATAATAGGAGAAATGCAAAGATGCGTCTGCGCCCCAGCGAGCAGTAGTGGTAGCGGTGCCGTCTTTGTATTTTTGGGAAGTGCCGTCTGTTGCTATAGAATAAGAAGGAACAGATGTTGCTTCAACTTGCCCTGAATAGCCACCCTCAACGCCAATAGCGATAGGCAGGTCGGCAATAAAGAACTGCAATCCTATAAATAGACCGCCACCAATGACAAAAGTTCCCTGATGTATCTTGGCGGAAGTGGTAACTCCTGCATTTTCTATGTTGAATTTTCCAGTAGTAGAGTTGAAACCGATAGGCAGTTGAGCACCTACGTAAACATCAAGGAGATTTTTGCTGTTGAAGTGATAGGCAATACCCGGGAGCAAGCGTGTGTAGTCTGTACCTGCAGATGTTTTTTGAATGTAATCCGAACCTCCCTCATTATACTGAATTGTCTTTGTCTTTTCAGTCTTTGCAGCGAACTGAAATCCCATGCGGAATTCAAAGTTGTCTGTGCAATAATACTTCAGATTGACAAGTGGCAAACCATAGGCACCTTCCGCTCCTGCGGACTGACAATAATTGACCAAATCCATAACCTGGCTGACCGAACCTCCGAGGTACAATCCCCAGTCGCCTTTTTGCGGGCGGTTTCCGGTGCGTGCAATGACCGACGCATTGGGCTCTCCCGTGGAGATTTGTGCACACACTGACACGCATGCCATAGCGAGACATGCAACGAACATAATAGTTTTCTTCATAACATTAATTGTTATTTGCTTGGATCAGCGGCACCTCACATCTCCGTTGATAAATAAAAGCAAAGCGTGGTACCTTACTTTCGCTCATTCTCCAAATAGAGGTTCCTGCAAGACCCTGATAACAAGAATAAACAACTAACGCCCACGCCGATATGCAACTCCGCATTGCGAACAATACGGATGAATACATACCAATTGGCATTCATCGCCATCTTGCTTTGGGCTATCGAAATTTTGCAGGATTTCTATTTGCCAAAACAAGCGCCAATAAACGCCTTTTTATATTTTAGTGCACCAGTCTGTCAGCGTGGCGTTAGATTTGAGTATTCTCCTTGTTATCAAAGAGTTGCCCCAACCCACTACTCCCGACATCGGCTAATGCGGTGCAAAAATACAACATCTTTTTGAAATAAACAATAAAAAAGTTAATTTTACAGGGCGACAATGTCAATATAAAAAGGCGTTACATCTATCTTTATAAGATTATTATGTTATATGTTTGGTTATCGTTTGTCGTTTGGAAATGCGTAGAAAATTGTGTAATTTTGCAGACATTATGGATATTAGAAAACGTTTTGTATTGGAATTGGAGCGGATGCGCCGCCACAACTTGCAGGAATTGCACCCGCTGCAGCAGTTGTTTTGGGAATCGACATTGCGCTGCAATGTGCATTGTCTGCATTGCGGAAGCGACTGTACATCGTCAGTGACGGCTCCCGATATGCCCAAAGAGGACTTTTTACGTGTGATAGACAGCATTACGCCTCATGTGAACCCGCACAAGGTGATGGTGATAATATCGGGCGGAGAGCCGTTGATGCGCAAGGATTTGGCGGAGATAGGCCGGGAACTGAACAGGAGAGGCTATCCATGGGGCATGGTGACCAACGGGTTGGCTATGACGGAGAAACGTTTTGAAGAGTTGCGGCAAGCAGGATTGATGTCGATGTCGGTGAGTTTTGACGGTTTGCACGACAATCATGTATGGCTGCGGCAACACCCGATGGCCTTTGACGGTGCAGTGCGGACCATCAAACTGGCTGCGGCAGACAAGGGGCTGATATGGGACGTGGTGACGTGCGTAAACAGGCGGAACATAGGAGAGTTGGAGGCGATGCGCGACTACCTGTGGGGGATAGGTGTGCGCAACTGGCGGCTGATAACAATTGACCCGATGGGCAGAGCCAAAGACAATCCTGAACTGCTGCTATCGGATGAGCAATTCGGGCAGTTGCTGGCGTTTATCCGCACGAACAGGCAGGCGGGAAAACACGTGTCATACTCGTGCGAAGGCTTTCTGGACGACTATGAAGGCGAGGTGAGAGACTACCTGTTTCATTGCGCTGCGGGCGTGAGTGTGGCATCGGTGCTGATTGACGGGAGCATATCCGCATGCACAAGCATTCGCGGGAAATATTATCAAGGCAATATCTACAAAGACGACTTCTGGGACGTGTGGGAGAACCGGTTCAAGCCCTATCGCGACCGGTCGTGGATGCGGAAACAAGCCCCATGCAACGGATGCCGAGTGTGGCGGTACTGCGAAGGCGGAGGCATGCACCTGAGAAGAGAAGATGGAGAGTTGATGCTATGTCATCATCGTCTGTTAGGAGAACAGGCACTCAGATATCACACCTAAATAATATAAATAGAATTTATATAGAATCTCTTTGTTATTTTAGGGTGATGATAATAGTGATAACTACTATAATTCACTGACAGGTAATATATTACACGTTTGAAAAGTGTGGATATAATTGCTGATAGCATGGATAAAACCAGGTTATAAATATGTACCAACAGCGAGTTGGCGTGTGTGTTGATAATTCTGTTTATAACCACTTCTTCAGTTTGAATATCAATAATATAACCAGTGTAAATACCACCATTAGTCCGATGGCAAACAGGTAGCCGAAACGCCAATGCAGTTCGGGCATAAAGTCGAAGTTCATGCCGTACATACTTGCGACAAGGGTCGGAGGCAGGAATATAACGTTTACCACTGTGAATATCTTGATAATCTTGTTCTGCTCGATGTTTACGAGACCGAGGAACGTATCCTGGAGGTAGTCCAGACGGTCAAAACCAAATCGCGTGTAGTCGAAAAGTGAGTTTATATCCTTGATAATCATAGTTAAACGCGGTTGTAATTCGGCAGGAAAGAAGTCACATTTCAGGAAATTGCTTATGACGCGCTGCTTGTCCATGATGTTCTGACGGATGATGGTTACTTTTTCCTGCAAGTCCTTGATTTGGATGAGCACATCCTCGTCCACATGGTCGCTGGCGTTGATTTCGGATGACAGGTTGGTAATCATGTCGGTGGTGTCCTCAATCATGTCGGCATCTTTCTCCACACGCGTTTCCATAAGAGCTACCAGCACATGATACCCGGTGGGGAAGTTGCGGGTGTTCACGAACATCTTCTTCACCGTCTCGTTGAAACTGTCCAACTCCACACCGCGCGTACTCACAAGGATACTATTCTTCAGAATGAAGTTCACTGGTTCAACCTCAAAATCGTTGCGCAGGAAGTTCGAGTTCGCCACAATTGAGTCATCTGTCTGGATATATCGCGACGACATCTCAATTTCTTCCATCTCCTCATCTTCCTGAATATCAATCTTCAAGAAGCCTTCCAAGGCATCCTCGGTCTTGTCGCTTACGTCCAAAAGGTCTATCCAGATAATGTCTTTCTTATCAATGGATTGCAAGATATTCAGCGTCTTCGAAACCTTTATCTTCTCGTTTTCCTTATAGAATATTCTCAGTTCTGCCATAACTTTTTTTGTTTGCTGCGGACGTTTCTCACGCCTCGCAAATGGTTCTACAAGTGGAAAAGGTCTCAAAAAAACGCCTGTTTGCTATCCGTTTCCTTTTCCGTCTATCAGATTGGTTAATTGAATAAATTCTTCCACGCTTAATTGCTCGGGGCGCTTCGTGAACACGGGGTCGGACAGTAGCGGGTTATCTTTTCCTACCAGTGACATCAACGAATTGCGCATCTGTTTTCGGCGTTGGTTAAAGGCTGTTTTGACCACTTGTTTGAACAACTGCTCATCGCAGCCCAACTCTTGGCGGCGATTGCGCGTCAGTCGCACAACCGCCGATTTCACCTTAGGCGGAGGCGCAAACACGTTCTCGTTCACTGTGAACAGATACTCGATGTCGTAGTATGCCTGCAACAGCACACTCAATATGCCGTATGCCTTTTTCCCGGGCTTCGAGGCTATACGCTCTGCCACCTCTTTCTGTATCATGCCAGAGCATACAGGTATGCGGTCTTTGTACTCCAAGACCTTGAAAAATATCTGACTGCTGATATTGTACGGATAGTTTCCTATTACGCAGAACTCCCCTTCCGGATACAACTCCGCGAGGTTCAACTTCAGAAAGTCGCCCTCTATCAAGTGCAGTTCGGGGTACCATTCTTTCAGATACGCCACACTCTCGCGGTCGAGTTCTATCGCCGTGAGGTCAATGTCTTTGTTTTTTAGGAGATACTGGGTCAGAACACCCATGCCGGGTCCTATCTCGAGGACACGACCGGCGGAAATGGTCTCAGCAATCCGTTGGGCGACACTCAGGTCCGTCAAGAAGTGCTGACCCAGAAATTTCTTGGGGCGTACTTGCTGCATTCTCTTGATGATGGTCGTCCATAAAACAATTGCTTGATTACTATCGGAAACCCGCAAACGCCTACCACAAAAATTTGCGTGTTCCGCGATTTTGTCGTACCTTTGCGGTTGCTTTCGATTTCGACTGCAAAATTACTGCTTTTATTTCAAAAATGCAAAAACTATCGCAACTAATCACTGAAATCATTGATTTTTTTTACCGACCTTTCAGCCGATATATCCCCGAACAACTCTTTCGCTATGCCGCCTGCGGTGGTGGTAACATGTTGTTAGACTGGGTGTTGTACTTTTTGATGTACAATTTCGTGGTGGGGCACGATTTGGTCTATATTCCCCTTCATTGGCACCTTTTCGGGCTGTCCGAGATATGCATCACGCCCCACATCATGGCACTTTGTATTGTCTTTCCCATCACGCTCCTGACGGGTTTTTGGCTCAACAAATACGTTACTTTCACCCAATCCACTCTCCATGGCGCACGTCAACTCGGACGATACATTGTCATTGTGCTTATTAACTTGGCTATCAACTATTTCGGTCTCAAACTGCTCGTCGATGGTGCAGGACTATGCCCCACCCCGTCCAAGATGATTATCACGGTTGTTACGGTCACTGTCAGTTTCTTCGGGCAGAAATACTTCTCTTTCCGTCGCTGAATATCATACTATGGCACACAGCACACAACATACACCTTATGTTTGGCAAGAGCCTAAGCAGAAGCCTTATGCGCTCTATATTCACGGTTTGGGTTCAAGTGCCAAATCGGGCACCAAATCTTCTTTCGGGCGGTACTTCGACCAATATGAGTGGCTCTCGCCAGAAATCACCCACGACCCTTACGAGTCCTTGGATATTCTCAACCAATGGTCTGACGCTTTCCACCCTGCTCTTGTGGCAGGCACATCCATGGGTGGTATGCTCACACTCTATGTCAATGCCCCCGATGCTACGAAAATTGCCGTCAACCCCACTATTGAGATAGAGCATGTCCTCCGCAAACTCGGCTATGGCAAGCACCCGTATTTGCAGGAACGTGAGAATGGAGAAACGGAGTATATCATTGATGAACAGATGATTAGACGCTTCATCACCTTTCGCGATGAGCACCAAATACTTTCAGGTTCTCGGAATATCGCCCTCTTTTCCACGGACGATGAGTTGGTGGGCAAGGAAATATCCAAGCGCAATGCCGCACTCCTTTCGCAACTCGGTTGGGAAATCCTTTGGTCGCCCAAGTTCGGTCACCGCGTCAACGAACAAGCCGTCAAAGTGGTCTTGCAACACCTCAGTTAGGTCAACTGCTCCATTTGTCTCCATCGCGGAAGCACCTTTGCCTCCGCCGAGGGAGCAAACGCCCCCTCCACCACCCTCACGGGCAGTATTCGTACGTCAAAGATCACGGGCTGCTTACGTCTGCAGCCTACCGGATTCGACACCTCGAATCACGCTGCAAAGGTACTACAAACGCAGAACCCGTTGAGCGTTTCCATCACTTTCTGTCACTTTCCGTCACTTTCTGTTACTTTTCTTTTGTAAACTGGTAATTGTCAATTTATTACAAAGACACGACAAAGCGAACACAAAGTAGCTGGCAGAAAATATTACGCAATATACAGGGAAAATTTTGTGTTTTTATGGGTATATGTTTTCACGGACATACAATGCCTAACAGCAATACAAACGTCCCGCGAAAATACATAAAAAAAAGAAGGATTGTCATCTCGACAACCCAATCTTTACTTAACCTTAAATCTAATACCATGAAAAACACGGTGCAAAGGTACTGCTTTTTCTGATACCCACCAAATGTTTCTGTAAAAAAATATGTTTTTCAGCATAAAAATCGTAATTTTGCTAACTCTACTTTGCAAAAAAACGATTGTTGACTGAAAAAATTGGCAAAATCACAGTTTTGCACTAATTTTGTACTCAGTTTAGATGGTGGAAAAGGTGAGGGGGTGACAATAGTTGAACATAGAGAGCCGGAATGCAAAAAAGAGGCGGAAATGGCGGAGTAAATCGGAAACGTTTGAAAAGCGGTTGATGTACATTCCGGCAGGAAAGCAGAGAACTTAAAAAACTAAAATAAGATAGAATTATGAAAAAGTTAGATCTTACACAGTACGGTATCACGGGTACTACCGAGATCGTACACAACCCTTCCTACGAACAGTTGTTCGAGGAGGAAATGAGAAAAGACCTTGTTGGCTATGAAAAAGGTCAGTTGACCGAACTCGGTGCCGTAAACGTAATGACGGGTGTGTTCACCGGCCGTTCGCCTAAGGACAAATACATCGTTGACGACGCACAGAGCCACGACAATGTGTGGTGGACCAGCGACGCATACAAGAACGACAACCACCCAATGTCGGAGCAGGTTTGGGGCGAGGTAAAAGCCTTGGCACAGAAAGAGTTGAGCAACAAACGTCTGTTTGTGGTTGATGCATTCTGCGGTGCGAACAAAGAGACCCGTCTGGCTGTCCGCTTCATCGTAGAGGTAGCATGGCAGGCACACTTCGTTACCAATATGTTTATCCGTCCGACCGCAGAGGAGTTGGAGAACTTCGAGCCTAACTTCGTGATTTACAACGCTTCGAAAGCCAAAGTGGAGAACTACAAAGAACTCGGCTTGAACAGCGAGACCTGCGTGGCATTCAACACCACCAGCCACGAGCAGGTAATCATCAACACCTGGTACGGCGGCGAGATGAAGAAAGGTATGTTCTCGATGCAGAACTACTACCTGCCTTTGAAGGGCATCGCTTCGATGCACTGCTCGGCTAACACCGACAAAGAGGGCAAGAACACCGCTATCTTCTTCGGTCTGTCGGGTACGGGTAAGACCACCCTTTCGACCGACCCGAAACGTCTGCTTATCGGTGACGACGAGCACGGATGGGACGACGAGGGCGTATTCAACCTCGAGGGCGGCTGCTATGCCAAGGTAATCAACCTCGACAAAGAGAGCGAGCCCGATATCTACAACGCTATCCGTCGCGATGCACTCCTCGAGAACGTAACCGTTGACGCAGAAGGCAAGATTGATTTCGCAGACAAGAGCGTAACCGAGAACACCCGTGTTTCGTATCCTATCTACCACATCAACAACATCGTTAAGCCGATTTCCGCAGGTCCTGCTGCCAAGAACGTGATCTTCCTGTCGGCTGATGCATTCGGCGTTCTGCCTCCTGTATCAATTCTGACTCCCGAGCAGACCAAGTACTACTTCCTGAGCGGCTTCACCGCTAAGTTGGCTGGTACGGAGCGCGGCATCACCGAGCCTACTCCTACTTTCTCGGCTTGCTTCGGTCAGGCGTTCCTCGAACTCCACCCGACCAAATACGCAGAGGAGTTGGTTAAGAAAATGGAGAAATCGGGCGCGAAAGCATACCTCGTCAATACCGGTTGGAACGGTACGGGCAAACGTATCTCTATCCGTGACACCCGTGGTATCATCGATGCTATCCTCGGTGGCGACATCCTGACCGCTCCGACGAAGACGATCCCGTATTTCAACTTCGAGGTTCCGACCGCTCTGCCGGGCGTAGATCCCGCTATCCTCGATCCGCGCGACACCTACAAGGACGCTGCCGAGTGGGATGTTAAGGCAAAGGATTTGGCAGGTCGTTTCATCAAGAACTTCGTTAAGTACGAGACCAACGAGGCAGGCAAGGCACTGGTTGCTGCCGGTCCTCAACTCTAATCGGCAAATAGAAAGGTTCAATAAAAAGTGGAGACTGCCTGACACGTTTAGGCAGTCTCTACTTTTGCATATATTGCAAGAGACATATCACATTTTCGACGATACTTATGGGGAACGACGCTTTTGCTGGGGGACGACGCGGCTCGCGTCGTTATTCGCCCAACGGGCGAAGTGGAGTATTTTTCGCATGTATCATCAAAACTTTTTATTGAGCCCCCTCTCTGATGTGGTTTGTGGAGTCTCGAGTTAAGAGTATGATATTAGTATGTGATTAGTATGTGATTAGTATGTTGTTGGTATGTTATTAAGCCGACAATACAGACAGGATACACCGACCATCTGCTCTCACTTTGCCAAATCCGAAGAATTTATGTAACTTTGCAGGCAGATAGTTATGACCGCCCGCAAAGCAATATGGTGTCTCTTTCTGCCTGTCCTGTTGATGGGTAGCGCGTCTGCGCACGAACCTTCCAAAGTCTCCCCCCGCAACCCCGAGCATGAGAACATTCTCCATATCTCGTATGGTGGACTTTGGCAGCAGGATCAATACCTCAGCCCCCTGCTCTATTCGGGGCAGCGGGTAGGCATCGGCAACGAGTGGTGGCAACCTTTCCGCCGAAACTCTTGGCACCATATCGGACGTTTCGACGCGCAGTTTGGCTGGACCTACAGCAGTGCGCACACCAATCTCATCTATTCCCTTGGCGTCTCGGGCGGGTGGGGTGCCTACTACAACTGGCATTTCCGCCGCACGGGTATCGAACTCCTCCTCGGACCGTATCTTGACCTCGACTGGCTCGGCAAGATGCACGGCAGTAGCGTCAACAAGCCCTTTTCCATGGATGCAGCCTTGGATTTGTGTGCCATGGGTGGCATCAGTTGGAGTTTCCGTGCACGCACCACCTCCTATCGCCTGCGCTATCTCGTGCGCGCAAACGTGGTCGGTGTGGACTTCCTGCCCGACTACTGGCAGTCGTACTACGAACTCGCCGAAGGCGTGCCTGGGCGTGTCCGTTGCACGACCCTTACCAACCACCGTATGCTCCGTCACGAACTCACTATGGATATGCAGTTCCACCGCTCTACATGGCGCGTGGGCATCGCACACGAGTACGTGGAGTACGGCGAGCGCGGCATGATGTTCTCCCGCGAACAGGTCAGTGCTGTCGTGGGCTGTATCTGGCATTATCGCATCAATCCCGCAAAGAGTTTGGCAGCATGGAATATGTAAACAAATACCTGATACTCACCCTGTTGCTCCTTCTCACGGTAGGTTGCACACACCCCTTCGAGGCTGCGGAGGACAATACGCCGCTCGGCAACTTTGAAGCCCTGTGGCGTATCATCGACGAGAAATACTGTTTCCTCGACGAAAAGGGCATCGACTGGGACTCCGTCCGCGATGTTTACCGACCCCGTTTCGATACTATGCGCATCACCAACTGGGACGACAACTACCTCTATTTCAACCGGATGGCAGAGGTCATCAACCTCCTTCGCGACGGACACGTCAACCTCTACTCATTCTTCGATGTCTCTTCATGCACCGATTGGTACACCGGCTACCCCTCCAATTTTGACGCTGACCTTCTCACGCGCGTCTATCTGACTGATTATCACCGTGCTGGAGGTATCTCCTACCAACGCATTCACGGCGACACCATAGGCTATATCTATTACGGTTCGTTCTCCAGCGGCTTCTCCGACGCCAATCTCATCGCAGTCCTCAACCATTTCCGCGACTGCCGTGGTATCATTCTCGACGTCCGAAACAACGGCGGTGGCGACCTTACCAATGCCTATAAGTTGGCGGCTCCGTTCTTCTCGCGCGACACCGTTGTGGGCTATTGGCAACACAAGTCGGGCAAAGGGCACGACGACTTCTCGGAAATGCAACCTATGCGCCTTGAGGACACCAAAGGCTACTGGCTCCGCCCCGTCATTGTACTCTGCAACCGGCACACCTATTCCGCAGCCAATTTCTTTGTCAGCATCATGCGTTACGCGGACAACAGCCTGATTCTCGGCGGCTTAAGCGGAGGTGGTGGCGGAATGCCCCTTAGTTATGAACTGCCCAACGGCTGGCTTCTCCGTTTCTCCAGCGTCAGGATGTACGACCGTGATAATCAGAGTATTGAGCCCGGTATCCAGCCCGACGGCAACATCACCCTCACCTCCACCGACCGCGACGACATCATCGAGACGGCGGTGCGCATCATCAACTATGCCTACGACAAAAAGTAACCAAGCATGATTCAAGTCTCCGACATACACAAGTCCTTCGGCACCCTCGAGGTGCTCAAAGGCGTCAACCTCTCCGTCCGCAAGGGCGAGATAGTCAGCATCATCGGCAAGAGCGGCGCGGGCAAGACCACCCTGCTCCAAATCATAGGGACGCTCGACCGACCGGACAGCGGTACCGTGCTCATCAACGGCGTTAATGTGCTGACGCTCAAAGACAAAGCCTTAGCCGAGTTCCGCAACAGGCACATCGGCTTTATCTTTCAGTTCCACCAACTCCTGCCCGAGTTCAACACACTCGAGAACGTCATGATGCCCGCACTCATTGCCCGCACCGACTACCGCGAGGCGCAAACACGTGCCACGCAACTCCTCACCGACCTCGGCATGCAGGACCGTCTCACCCACAAGCCCGCCCAACTCTCGGGCGGCGAGAAGCAGCGTGTGGCGGCAGCGCGGGCAATGATGATGTCTCCCGATGTTATTCTCGCTGACGAACCCAGCGGCAGTCTCGACGAAACCAACAAACGCGAACTCCACCGCCTGCTCCTGCACATGCGCGAGCAGTACGGACAGACTATTGTCATCGTCACCCACGACAAGGAACTTGCCGAAATCAGCGACCGCGTATTAGAAATAAAAGATGGAAAGATGTAATCACTTCTGGCTGATTGTCAGCCTGTTATGCTGCACTCTCACAGGCTGTCACCGCGGGCAGGACTACTTTCCCCGCGACCTTGAGCCTGTCTCCGTGCCAATCATTCGTTTCGACAGTGCCCTCCTCAGCGTACGCCCCGACAGCATCACACAGGATGTCCGCCGTCTGTACGCTGATTATGAGGAGTTTATGCCGCTTTTCGTGGAGGGAGTCCTCGGTATCAGCAGCACCGACACCGCCTATCTATGCGCCGAACTGCCTCGTTTCCTCACCGACACCACCATGGGTTTCCAGCAGACCAACCAACTGGCAGAGGAGCGTTTCTCCAACCTCAGTCGCCTGCAAACCGAACTCAATCAGGGCTTTACGCGCATGCACTACCTCTATCCTGCCTTGCCCGTCCCCACCGTCTATCTGTTCGTCTCGGGCTTCAACTCGTCCGTTTTCTACTACGATGACCTCATTGGCGTGGGCATTGACATGTACCTCGGCAGCGACTACCCCTACTACAACCAGGTCGTGTACGATTACCAGAAGCAGACCATGCGTCCCGAGTGCATTCCTGCCGATGTCCTCAGCATGTTCATCGCGCAGAACACCCCCTACATCAGCCGCTACAACCGCCTCCTTGAGAACATCATCTACCGCGGCAAACAGATGTGGCTCCTCAGCCAACTGCTTCCCGACGAGCCCGGATACGAGATTATCGGCTACACTCCCGCCCAATGGGACTGGTGCATCACCTACGAGCGCGCCATCTGGAACCGCATGATGGACAAGCGCGACCTCTTCAAAACGGAGTCCTCGGTCCTGACTTCCTACCTCAACGACGGACCTTTCACCGCCGAAATCAGCCAGGACTCCCCGGGTCGCCTCGGCACGTGGGTCGGTTGGCGTATAGTGGATAGTTATATGCGTCATAATGAGGACGTTACCATCCCGCAACTCATGTCCGAACCCGATGCCCAACTCATCCTCGAAAACAGTTACTACAAACCCTAATCCCCTCGAATCTCCTGCGTACACCCTCAATATATTATCGTTTATTAATCGATTCAAGTAGCAAGGGATACGCAACCCATACGCAAGGGATAGGCAACGGATACCCCACCAAAAAGCAATGATATATTATAATTTATAAACATCACTCCACGCAGAAAATTAATGGCTAATTACACGATAATTATACGTTCATTTCTTTTTAATGGTCCTTTAATGGGCTTTAATGGAGAAAATTAACGATTAATTACACGGCAATTAACGGAGAATAGAGAATATGAATAGAGAAGATTTCCCGATACTCGGCGAGCGTGTCAACAACCGTCCTTTGGTGTATTTGGACAACGCCGCCACCACCCAGAAGCCCCGCCTTGTGCTGGACGCCATCAACGAGGCATACACCTGCTGGAATGCCAATGTCCACCGCGGAGTACACCATCTCAGTCAGGTCGCTACGCAGCACCACGAGGACGCCCGCCAGCAGGTCGCTGACTTCCTTGGCGCAGCCTCGGCCAAGGAGATTATCTTCACCAAAGGCACCACGGACAGCCTTAACATGTTGGCATTCAGTTTCGGTGAGGCGTTCATTCACGAGGGCGACGAAATCATCGTCAGCCACCTCGAGCACCATTCCAATATCGTCCCGTGGCAGATGCTCTGCGAACGCAAGCACGCCACGCTGCGCGTCATTCCCCTTCGCAACGACCTCTCGCTGGATGTGGACGCTTTCCGCAACCTCCTCAACGACCGCACGCGCCTCGTCTCCGTCGCCCATGTCAGCAACGTATTGGGCATTATCAATCCCGTTCAGGAGATTATCCGCATTGCCCACGCGGCGGGTGTGCCGGTCTGCCTCGACGGAGCCCAATCCGTCCCGCACCTGCCCATCGATGTCCGCGCACTCGATTGCGACTTCCTCGCCTGCAGTGCCCATAAGATGTACGGACCCACAGGCTTGGGTATCCTCTATGGTAAAGAGCAGTGGCTCAATCAGTTACCGCCCGCGCAGGGTGGGGGAGAGATGATTGACCATGTCCGTTTCGACCACACCACCTACAATGTCCTGCCCTACAAGTTCGAGGCGGGCACACCTGATTTTATCGGCAGTTATGCTTTCGGACAGGCTATCCGATACGTGCAAAGTGTTGGCTTGCAGGCTATTGAAGCCCACGAGACGGACCTCACCAACTACCTCGAACAGCAACTCGGCACCATCGACCACGTCCACGTCTATGCTCCGGGACTTCCCAAGGCGGGTGCCGTATCGTTCAATGTCTTCCGCTCGGACGGACAACTCATTCATCCTTTTGATGTAGGCGTATTGCTTGACCATCAAGGGGTTGCCGTGCGCACGGGTCATCATTGTGCCGAACCGCTTATTGAGTATCTCGGTGTCCCGGGTACGCTCCGCGCCTCGGTAGCCATGTACAACACCCGCGACGACATCGACACACTCACCCAATCCCTCCGCCGCGCCATCACCATGCTCCTCTAATCCCTAAATTAATGGCTAATGACATGGCAATTATATGTTTATCAATGAATTAATGGTTAATTAACGGTGATTAACGGAGAATATTCGTTGTTTTATACGGCTTTAGTGGGAAAATAAATTCGTGGTTAATTACACGGTAATTACATGTTCCTTGATTTTTAATGGCTCTTTAATGGGCATTAATGGAGAAAATTAACGATTAATTAACGGCAATTAACGGAGAACGTTCATTGTTTTATACGGCTTGAACGGAGCCCCAAATTTACACGGATGAAATGTTGTAAGTGGCTTATATTGTGTGTTTTAATCGGGTGGAGTAGTGTGTTGCACGGCTCCCCCGACACACTCCGTATCGTTTCCTACAACGTGGAGAACCTCTTCGACAACCGCCCCGACACCCTCAAGAGCGACCTCGACTACACGCCCGAAGGCGCTCGCCACTGGACCTATCGCCGTTACCAGGCCAAGGTGGAGCGCATTGCGCAGGTTCTCACCGCCATCGGCGGCTGGTACGATGCGGATATCGCACTCGCCACCTCTTCCACGATAACCGATACCAAGCACACAAGCCTTCCCCATGCCCCTGTTCTGGTCGGTCTCTGTGAGGTGGAGAATGCCCGTTGCCTGCGTTCTTTGTGTTGGTGCTTACGCCGTTACCATTATCGGTACATCCATTACGAGAGCCCCGACGAACGCGGCATAGACGTAGCCTTATTGTATGACTCTACCCGCTTCCACCTTCTCCACAGCGAACCCATCCCTGTCCCCTTACCTTCCGCTCCCACCCGCGACATCCTTTACGTCCAAGGCACCATCCTTCCCGATACCAAACCCCTCTCTTCCAATAACTCTCACGACCCCACACTCAACCTCTCCGATACGGGTGTTCATCATACCCCGCATACTGCTGATACGAATACTTACCATACTCAACCCCTTTCTGATACGGCTCTTGTTGCCACCCCTACCACTTTCGATACTCTCCACCTCTTTGTCTGCCACCTCCCCTCTCAGTTGGGCGGCACTTCCGAGACGGCATGGAAACGCGCTATCGCCAAGTCCGTCCTCCAATCCCGTATCGATAGTTTACTTACATCAAATCCATTGGCACGTGTCATCGTTATGGGCGACATGAACTCCGCACCTGCCGACGACCTCTCCCGCATGACCAACCTCATGCTTCCGCTTGCCGACGAGACACCGCTCGGCACCTGTGGCACGCACAAATACAACGGTATCTGGACTTTTCTCGACCAGTTTTACATCTCCGAGGCCCTCAAAGCGCGTGTTTCTACGTATGTTTTCGCACCTTCCTGGCTCCTCGAACCGGACGAAAAGTACCTCGGCACCAAACCCCGCCGCACCTTCAACGGCTACCACTACCAAGACGCCTACTCCGACCACCTGCCCATTGTCCTGCAAATATGTATGTAGTGCAAACCGCTTAGGGTAAATAATCTTTGCGTATTTCAAAATAATATCGTAATTTTGCAACCGAAAACACGCTCCGATAGGCATTATATCCTTTCGTTACAGCGTGTTTGGACATATTGAATAGCGTTTATTGACGCTTTGTGTTTGACAGACGGAAACTTGCAAACTTCTAATCAAGTCAGAATCAAAGTAGCAATAGATGCCTGTGTGGATATGACTATGTCCGTTGCTGTGCTTATTCCGAGCATAGCAATGTGGTCGTATCAGCGTAGGTTTCCTGTTGTTTTTATTTGACTTGATGGGCATTGCAAGGCCTCCGTTTGTAAATAAGACAACGGAGGTCTGCGCTTTTTGTATGTATATACGTGAACTGAAATGTATAACGACAGCACCATATTGCCTATGGAGTAAAACAAGAACTAACTACGTTGCACACCTTGAACAAACCAGGGAAGGAGTGTGTATCCGCTCTTCTTGTGTGCAACATTCTGACAATCAAGATACTTGGAGACTATTCCGAAAATCCAATACCAACAGAGTAGGAGCACTTTTTACAAAAACCGAAGAGTCGATGGGATATAACCGACACAAACACAAATGAAGAAAATTATGATTGTATGCGCCGTTGTTTTGGCGGCTTGCTTTACTTCTTGTGAAAAAGACACTCAGACTGAAGACCCCAATGCAGCAGCATGCTGGCAGATTACCGTTACCTATAAAGACGGTGGTGGTGAGTTTTTGCACATGTGGGGAACAGCCTCGGAAATTGATGCACTATTGGCAGAGATACGCCAATCTGTAGGTGACGAGGCAAAAAGCATCACCAAAAAGAAGACATCCAAATCAGCAGGTGATTGCTACTAATCGGTATAGCGGTTAGATAACACAGAAAGGGCTACCCGTCTCCTCTGATTGGGTAGCCCTTTCCTCTATGCAGAACTAACAATTAATTTTCTTCTCTGCACGTTTCAATAAGCCTTCCTTGCGGGCATTGCGCGTCTTCCCTTATCACTGCGCGCCTCCGTCCTCGCACATCGGTACTTATTGAATATCAATCACTCTCGTCGGTTGCTTTTGTACCACAGGGTCCAACTTAGGCAACTCGATATGCAGTACACCGTGTTCCACTTTTGCTGCGATAGCATCCTTGTTCACGTTGTCGGGCAAGAGCAACGATTGCTCAAAGTGGCTGTAGTTGAACTCGTGACGAAGGAACTTGTATTTCTTGTCCTCTTCTTTGTTTTCTTGTTTCTTCTCCACGCTCACTACCAACTCGTCTTGGTCGTTCACATGTACTTTGAAGTCCTCTTTTGCCATGCCGGGAGCGGCTATCTCTACGTGGTAAGCCTTCTCGTCTTCTTTCACATTGATGGCAGGAGTAGCATTTGCAACGCTGTGCACCATAGACCACTCATCGCTGAAGAAGTCATTGAAGAAACTCGGTAACCAGTTTTGTTCATTTTTTCTAACTGTAGGTAACATAGTCGTATAAATTTTATAGTTTAGTTTAGTGCGTCATGCTCGCCGCCTCTCTTTAGGTCGCCTTTGCAATCCGCATTCGCCATACATCTTTCAATTTCTGTGCCACAATCCTTCTCGCCCCTTTTATGCCACCCATATACGACAAAATGACACCTCTCGATGTCATTTTGTCACAATCCTAATGGTGGAGATAGCGGGAGTCGAACCCGCGTCCAAACAAGGAACCAATATGCTTTCTACACGCTTATCTTGGCCTTCATTTTCGAGTGACGACAAGAGCCAAGCCACCAATCGTCACCTTATCTGCTCTGTCTCACTCTTGTGTCGCAGCCCGCAAGAGCCAGCCTTGATATTTCCGCACCGCTATATCCATTCAGCCTCGTAGGCGTGGGCTTGGAGCGATGTCTCGGTTCAGCACCTTGTGCCGAAACTAAGCCAACCTACTGTACTTCGGTTAGGCAGCGAGAGCTACATTGTTGTTGCCAGTTAAACTGTTTGAACCCTGTGTACGAGCGGTATTCATGCTCGGCGTGCTTACATACCTGCTCTACCTGCTGTCAAAACCAGATATCCCCAAAGGTATGTACAATTTGTGGATTCGCATCCCTGCAAATTGCAAATGCGGCTGCAAAGGTACACAAAATATCTGATACACGCAACTCTGTATCATATATAACTATACTGACAACGCAATCCGCATTGTCCCCCGATATACTATCCACCCGTTGAAAGCCTATAAGCGAATGTGCGATAATTCAGGTGAAGATTTGGTGCATTAAACGGAAATGCGTAACTTTGTGCTGCGGTTTGGAAACAGGGTAGGGGAGAGATAAACCTGAAATACTAAAATGATATGCAAGATATGAGAAAGAGAGTTTTGACTATGGGTATAGTGCTGTGTATGGCAGTAGCAGCCATAGCACAAGCAAAGTATGTGTTTTTCTTCATTGGTGACGGCATGGGACCGAACCAAGTGTTGGCAAGCGAGATGTACTTGGCAGAGTTGTCGGGCACAATAGGCAGGAATCAGTTGCTGATGACGCAGTTCCCGTATTCAGGTCAAGTGGCTACTTTCTCTGCCTCTAACGGAATCACCGACTCTGCCGCAGCAGGCACGTGTCTGGCAACAGGCGAGAAGACCAATAATGGCATGATAGGTGTGACGCCGGACGGTGAACCCGCCGAGAGTGTAGCCACACGTTTGCGTAAAGAAGGGTGGGGGATAGGTATCATGACATCGGTTGCCATAGACCATGCCACCCCCGCTCCGCACTATGCACACTCCGACAAACGCGATGATTACTATTATATAGGTACGCAATTGGCAACATCGGATTTCCAGTTTTTCGGTGGTTCGGGTTTTCATCAGCCCGTGGATAAGAAAGACCCGAAAGCAAAAAACCTGTACGACTTGTGCGAGGAAAATGGCTATACGATTGCCGGTGGCTACGATGCAGCCAAAGCCATGGTAGGAGCGGACAAGATGATAATGGTGCCCGAAGAGTTTGTGGCAGACAGGACATTGGAGGGCGAGTCCGTACCCTACGCCATCGACCGCAAGGAAGGCGATATGAAACTGAGCGGGATAGTGGAGGTGGCGATAGAGCAATTGTCGCAAAACGACCGATTTTTTATGATGGTGGAAGGTGGCAAGATAGACTATGCCTGCCATGGTCGTGACGGTGCCACGGCAATACTGGAGACGATAGATATGGACGAGGCGTTGTGGGTAGCCTATCGGTTCTACGAGGAGCACCCCGACGAGACGCTGATTGTTGTTACCGCCGACCATGAGACGGGCGGCATGGCACTCGGGAACAGCCACTACACGCTCAATCTGCAGGCGTTGCAGTATCAGAATTGTTCGGAATGGGTGCTGTCGGATACGTTGGCAGCCATGCAACAGGGGAAAGGAAAGAGCCTGAAATGGGCAGAGGTGAAAGCGTTGCTGTCGGAAAAATTGGGGCTGTACACGCAGGTGCCGGTGAGCACAGAAGAAGATGCGGAATTGCAGGCTGCGTACAAGAACATCATACGCAAACACGCTACGGTGAAGACGCTGTATAAAGACGTCAACTACTTGAGTGACAAGGCAAACGAGATACTGAACAGAGAGGCAAAACTCGGTTGGACCAGTTACTCGCATACGGCGGCGGCAGTGCCTGTATTTGCCATTGGTGTGGGCGCAGAGCACTTCACGGGGTGGCATGACAACACGGAGATTGCACCGCTGATATACAGCGCAACGCGGTGAGGTGGTGTGTTGTGATGACGCAAAGTGATGTATTGTTATGATGCGAATCGCAACTATGCATCGTCCGTAAAAAATAATGAGGAAAAGACAGTTATTTGGCGATGTGAGAAAAAAGCAGTAACTTTGCGTGCGGAATAAAGTCCCTTTTCGAGGGGGCTGCAAAAGCGAATTTATTAAACCAATAAACAATAGAATTATGTCAAAAGTAACCGTTGTGGGCGCAGGTAACGTAGGTGCTACGTGCGCTAATGTGTTGGCTGTGAAGAAAGTAGCCAGCGAAGTTGTGTTGATTGATATCAAGGAAGGCGTTGCAGAAGGCAAGGCTATGGACATCATGCAGACGGCTCAGTTGCTGGGCTTTGACACCGTAGTGAAAGGTGTTACCAACGACTATGCACAGACTGCAAACTCTGACGTGGTTGTTATCACCAGCGGTCTGCCCCGTAAACCGGGTATGACCCGTGAGGAACTGATTGGCGTGAACGCAGGTATCGTAAAGAGCGTGGCCAACCAAGTGCTGACCTACTCGCCCAACGCTATCCTCATCGTGGTTTCCAACCCTATGGATACGATGGCTTATCTGACACTGAAGTCCCTCGGTTTGCCGCGTAACCGCGTCATCGGTATGGGTGGTGCACTGGACAGCAGCCGCTTCAAATACTTCCTGAGCCAGAAACTGGGTTGCAACGCCAACGATGTAGAAGGCTTTGTAATCGGCGGTCACGGCGATACGACCATGATTCCTATGGCACGCTTCGCCACCTACAAAGGTATGCCTATCCTGAACTTCATGAGCGAGGCTGAGTTGGACGAGGTAGTTCACAACACGATGGTGGGCGGTGCCACACTGACCGGTCTGCTGGGTACCAGCGCATGGATGGCTCCGGGCGCAAGTGCAGCCAGCGTAGTGGATAGCATCATCAACGACCAGAAGAAGATGATTCCTTGCTCGGCTTACCTCGATGGCGAGTACGGATACAAAGATATCACCATCGGTGTGCCTTGTATCATCGGCAAGAACGGTATCGAGAAGATTGTCGAGTTGCCGCTCAACGACAAGGAGAAAGAGTTGTATGCTGCCAGCGAGGCTGCTGTGGCAAAGACTACCGGTATTCTCCACGAAATCAACGCTATCTAATCAGAATAGCAAACCGATAGCAGAGGCTGCCTGAACTTGTCAGGCAGCCTCTTTTTGTTTTGGAACATAAAGTGTAAGGCATGTGCGCGTCGTCATTCTCTCCTCCCTCAACTTTCAACTCTCAACTCTGAACTCTCAACTGCACTCAACACTCAACTCTAAACCCTCAACTTCTTTTAACTCTCAACTCTATACATTCTCGAGTTAATACTATGACATTAGTATGTGATTAGTATGTGATTAGTATGTGATTAAGCCGACGATACTGCAAGGATATCGACAGGATATGCACATATTCTGAAAAAAATGTACCTTTGCAACTCAAATGAAAACCAGAGTTGTAAACAATAAGGAGCAGGTCTTTTGCGCGTGGCGTCGGCGCTTTGTGCGCTTGACGCCCGAAGAATGGGTGCGGCAGCAGGTATTGGAGTCGTTGGAGTCGCAATGCGGCTACCCGCATTCGTTGATTGCCGTAGAAGTTCCCATCGAGGTGGCAGGCTTGCAGAAGAGGTGCGATGCTATCGTGTATAGCCCCGCGATGCAACCCCTTATGCTGTTGGAGTTCAAGGCAGACACCGTGCCTCTGACGCAAAAGGTGTTAGACCAAGCCGCTGTTTACAACCGCCAACTGAATGTGCCTTATCTCGTACTGAGCAACGGTGCGCAGACCGTGATAACGCGCGTGCTGCCCAATCAATATGAATATCTGAACCAAATACCGCTATGGAGTCAATTATCGAACTGAATGAGTCGCTCGACACCGCCGTGTTCTACGGTGTGAACAACCGCAATATGCTTTGCCTCAAAGACCAGCACCCCGATGTGAGGGTGGTGGCACGCGGCTATCATATCAAGGTATCGGGACCTGATGCTGCCATTGCGCGTTTTGAGCGCAGCCTGCGTCAGTGTGAGGCGTTCTGCATCAAAAACAATACCCTCAACGAGGAGCAGATACTTATGCTTCTCCATGGCGAACAACCGCAGGAGTATCTGCAAGACAACCTGATACTGCACGGTGTGAACGGCAAATCTATTGTGGCGCGCAGCCGCAACCAGCAACTGTTGGTGGACGCCTACGAGGACAACGACCTGCTCTTTGCCATAGGTCCTGCGGGTAGCGGAAAGACCTACACGGCTATCGCATTGGCAGTACGAGCCTTGAAGAACCGCGAAGTAAAGAAGATTATCCTCTCGCGCCCTGCTGTGGAAGCGGGAGAGAAACTCGGCTTCCTCCCAGGCGATATGAAGGACAAGATAGACCCGTATCTGCAGCCCTTGTATGATGCCTTGCAGGACATGATACCCGGAGCCAAACTCAACGAGTACATGGAGCGCGGAGTAATACAGATTGCGCCCTTGGCATTTATGCGCGGACGCACACTGGCAGACGCCATTGTTATATTGGACGAGGCACAGAATACCACCACCGCCCAACTCAAGATGTTCCTGACACGCCTCGGTATCAACGGGAAGATGATTGTTACAGGCGACCTCACACAGATAGACTTGCCCGCTTCTCAGAAGTCCGGACTGCGTGATGCGATAGAACGTTTGCGCAACATACGGGGCATTGCCATTGTGGAGTTCAACCAGAAAGACATTGTCCGCCACCCTCTTGTGAAGCACATCGTATCGGCATACGCCAAGCACGATGACAAACACGACCACACCTCGCCCGACGAAGAAGCCGGCTCATTACGCATCAACAGCACCTTGCTACCTAAGTAACAAGGTGCTGCGTTAGGTGGGAGACAACGTTATGGGGACGACGCGTCTCGCGTCGTCATAATACTGTGTAAGCCCCTCCTTTGGAGGGGGTGGGGAGGTCACGACAAGAAAATAAACAGCAACGGTATCAGAATACCCACCAGAAACTCTACACCGCCTATTCCGATAAGGCTGTGTTTGCCTTTGAGCATCAGTATGCCCGAAAGCACGATGATTACCATCGCACCGGCGAAGATGTCGGAGAACCATGTCCATGCCTTGCCAGGATTATAGTGCAACTTGCTGAGGCTCCCGAGGATAGGACGTTTGCGGACTTGCTCAAGGACAGCGTTACCCGTACCTAAATGGACCACAAGGTTGCTATTGCCTTTCAAGAACACTTTCAGCGTGTTGGCATCGGGGAAGTAATGTTGTATCTCCTGCCCTGCCACACCGCACGCGGAGAGCCACTTGTCAATCTGCGCTTGGTCAGTAGCCTCTTGCGCTGTGGGTGCAAACTGGTACTCGGTGCGCGTGATGGAATACTGGCTGTTGAATGAGTTCTTATGGTTGAGGGCAATGCCGCTGATGGCGTACACCAACAGCATACCCGCAAACACATAACTCAACTCGCGGTGAATGATACGAAACCATTTCCGTACCTTTGCCCCCCTGTTCACTTTCGGCTGTTCCATAGTGTGGAGAGACAAACGCCGCTATTCGGTAATGATTTGATAGGAGACAGCCTCGGCATAGTACCCCTTTATGGCACTCTTCTCTGTCTCGCAGCCGTTGCCGTCGGTACCGTGCTGCTCGGCAGGGTCGTTGGATACTACAGGTTCGGGTTGCACCTCAAAAGCATGGAGCACACCCTTGACGCGTACGATATTGTTGATGCACGCAGCATCGAAATTACCCATTTTGGCGCCTTCCACACGCAGAATACGCGGACGGACAATGGTGTCGTTATCCGTATAGATTGTATCGGACTGTGTTCCGATAAGGAATGCTTTGCGGCCACCGTGCTTGCAGAGGTGTGTGCACACACCTTGGAAGGTGATGGTGTCGCCCAACAGCGACTCGGCTTGTGTGTAAACCTCATCTATTGTATAGACGGTTTCGGCTTTTTGTGCGGTCTTGGAGCATGATGCCAAGCACATAGCAGCAACAAGGGTTGCAAAGAACATGAACTTTTTCATATTATATAAAACATTAATTACCGTATAATGACCATTAATTTTGCAGTTGTCCGAGGGCATTGAATAGTTGGTTGCCCCGACGGATATAGAGTTTGCCGTCGATGATGACTTTCTGTGCTTTGTCGGGAGCGGTGACGGCAGGCGTGTCAATGCCCGAAGGCATATTGCCCGTCAGTTGCCAGCCCGAAAGGGTGGCATACCATTGAGGAGCAAGATTGAGAGTCTGATTGCCTATTGTAAAATCAGTACCTCCGTGTGCGCGCGTACCTATCCACAGATTGCGACCATACAGGGCAATGCCCGTGGCGGTAGATTGACCACCGCCTTTTGCCAAAGAGATAGTCCCGACTGATTGCAGTTGTCTATCATAGCAAGTAAGGTGAATATTACCGAAAACGTAGTTGAGGGTATAGAGTGTATCGTTGAAAGATACGGTTCCGATATTGACATTCAATGCTTTGCCATGCAGGAGTGTTGCATGGGTAACGGTTGCCGTAGCGGCATCTATCTGCAGAAGCAGACCGTCATTGAAACTGCCTTTCTCATCACTGCCTCCACGGAGTGTGTCTCCGTTGAATACCAAACCGCCTATAATGGAACCAGACATATACAGGTGTGTGCCATTGGGTGCCCAAGTGAGTTGCTTGAACATACCGCCGAGACTGCTAAAACGCACTTGCTGCAAGGCATTGAGGTGCGTACAGGTGAGGTCGCTGTTGAGGCGCGCAATGACGATGCACCTGTCTTTAATGGATACTTGTTGCTTTCCCCACTGCAATGTGCCTCCCAGACTATCGGCTTTGGCATGCCCCGTAACGAAGATAGCGCCATCATGGTATGCGGAAAGCATGAACCGGTCATAGAGCAACGTGCTAGCAGTGGTTGTATGAGCAAGGTGATGGAACTGCGCATCGGTCTTGATAATGAACGAGTTGCAGTGCTCGGAGAACGAGTTGCCGTCCCAATCCGGGTTCTTGCGGGCACGGATGGTGTCGGTGCCAAGCGCAATATCCATGGCTTGCCCGCCTTGCAGATAGAGGTTACCGTTCTCGTCCTCCATAACAGCGGTAATGTCGGCTACATCGTAGGCAGGCTTTTTGCTTTTTGCGGGTATGGCTTGTGAGGTCCAAACGGGAGTAACCTGCGTGATAAGTCCTTGTGCATCCACACGCACCAATACAATACGATGGAAATTAACGTCTTTGAAAGTGGCAGAGAGCGAATGTGTCTTGCCTGCCGCATCTACCAGTGTCATATAGGGAGTGGTTGCGCCAGGTTGTTTATTCTTCTCGGTAAGGCGGAACTTAACCGCAAGAACGGCACCGCCATCACTTGTGGGGCAATAGTTGCCCCCTGCGAAATAGCCTTCGGAACTATGTATCATCCATAGCGGGTTGCCCGATACATCCACCTTGGTGAAGACCATATTGAAGTTACAATTATTGCTCTTGCCGTACTCAGCCCCTGTGAGCGTCTTTCCGAGAAAGGTTGTCTCGTCTGTAGTATTGATAGAGCCGTAATTCGCCAACAGAAAAGCATTACCCTCGTTGTTGGCACGGATGTCGTAGCCTATGGCTTGGCACTTATTGTCTGCGGGGGGCAACAGGGAAGACTGCCATTGCAGAGTAGCATCGGCAGCCATAAGAGTGGTTGCTGCCCACAGAGATAGAAAAAGTAGTTTCTTACGCATATTCGTTTAGATTTGTATTTTATGAGCGCAAAGGTAGTGATTTTGTGTGAGATACACAAGTGTACATAGGATAATTCACCACTATTGGGGATTGTGCCCTTGTGAGAATAGCAGTAATTTTGCACCCGATTTAGAAGGGCAAAAATATAAACAATCAATGATATGAAGAAATTTTATCTGTTTTTAGGCGCCACCCTGCTCTCTGGGAGTATGTTGGCTGCCACATTGGACACCATTCAGGTAGATGGTGTGTACTATCAGTTGAACGAAGAGGCTCAGACCGCTGCGGTGATTCGTCAAAGTGCATCGTTTGTGTACGAACAGGATATGGTAGTTATTCCTGTGTCGGTAAGCAAGAACGAGAAATCGTATGATGTAACAAGCGTGGCACAGGCTGCATTTAGGAATGCCAAGTGCAAGTCCATTACTTTTGCGGAAGGCAGCAAAGTAACCACATTCGCTATGCAAGCCTTTCAGAATGCTACAGAGTTGGAAGAGTTGGCGATACCGGAGGGCGTAAAATCCTTGCCGATGACCTGCCTACATTGCACCACCAATGCTATGAAACTGCATAAACTGACATTGCCGTCCACATTGGATAGTTTGGGTGCAATGTCTATCGTGCTAATGAACTTGGATACCATTATTTGCAATGCCGTACAGGCTCCTCACTGCAACATGAAACCGGCACAGTACGGTTCGCCATTCTTTGTAAATAAGAAAGATGCATTTGTGCCGAAGAGTGCGAAAGTGATTGTACCTGCAGGGAGTGAGATACTATACCGTGCCGAGCAGGGGTGGAACCACTTTGACTGCTTCCATGACGAGGCTGCCATTGATACGTTGCGTATTGGAGATTTGTATTATACCATAGAGAAACAAGAGGCAACAGTTGTTCCTAATCCTGCAGGTGGGGTGTACACTATGAGTTCGGTGGTAATACCTTCGACCATCACTACGGTGAACGGCGTAGTAACAGACGGCAAGATTGAGGCTATTGCCACTGAGTTACCTGTGGTAATGCTGGGTAGGAAGGCATTCTTCAATGCAACCGACATTACATCGATGACATTTGCAGAACCGAGCAACATCCACACCATTGGTATGCAGGCAATGCAATACATGACCGGCTTGACAGGCACATTGGAATTGCCCGAAGGCTTGAAATATATTGCAACATCCGGTATGCATAGTGGTTTGAATGGTGGTCAAATGCCTGTCAAGAAACTGATACTGCCTTCTACTTTGGATAGTTTGGATGTTATCTCTGTAGTACTGAATGAGTTGGAGACATTAGAGTTCAGAGGTAAAAAGGCTCCGAAATGTCAAATACGTGTAACAACCACCCAAACACAGATTCCTTGGATGATTAGTCCGAGCAACAAATTCCCTACACCTAAAAATGTGAATATCATCATTCCTGATGGCTCATATGATTCATACAAGAACCAAGCAGGTATCGGCGACTATTTCGACTACTTTACATCACCTGCTACGGATGTAGAGAATACAAAGAGTAATGTTGAAAAAACGAGCAAGAGTGGTATCTACAACATCATGGGTACCTACCTCGGCACCGATGATAGCAACCTGCCGACAGGTATGTATATCATCAATGGCAAGAAAGTGATTCGTTAGTAGTCTTTCTATCACAACTTACAAACCTATCACCACTTACAAACAACTGTCTATGTTTTAGGCAGTTGTTTGTGTTATACTGGTTTCGGGTTGTTGCAGTTATTCCTGTGTTGCCGCTATGTGGAAACATCATATAAATTTGCACACCCGAAGAAAATGTTGTACCTTTGCACGTTCATTCGGTCTCCATAGGGAGCGATAGTCAGAAGATAACAATAACAAATATAAAACTTAATATCATGGCACAACAATTTCGCGTAGAAAGCGATTTAATCGGCGAATTACAGATTCCTGCCGATGCCCTTTACGGAGTACAAACACTTCGCGGTATCGAGAATTTCCCAATCAGCAAGTTCAAACTCAAAGACTACCCGACCTTCATCAACGGTTTGGCTTATACCAAACTGGGTGCCGCTATGGCTAACCATCAACTCGGTCTGCTGACCGATGAGCAGTTCCACGCTATCAAGCAGGCATGTGAGGAGATACTGGCAGGCAAGTGGCATGACCAGTTCCCTGTGGATATGATTCAGGGCGGTGCAGGTACTACCACCAATATGAATGCCAACGAGGTAATTGCCAACCGTGGTCTGCAAATCATGGGTCACCAGCCTGGTGAATACATCTATCTCAGTCCCAATGACCACGTCAACGGTTCGCAATCCACCAACGACGCTTACCCCACCGCTATCCATCTCGGTCTCTATGCTATGCATGCAGACTTCCTGAAGCATTACGAGGCACTGATTCACGCTTTCGAGGCTAAGTCCGAGGAGTTCAAGAACGTGCTGAAGATGGGTCGTACCCAGTTGGAAGACGCTGTGCCTATGACGCTCGGTCAGACCTTCGGGGCATTTGCTTCTATCCTCCGCGACGAGATAAAGCACCTTAATGACGCTGCTGACGAGTTTCTGACCATCAATATGGGTGCTACCGCTATCGGTACGGGTATCTGCTCGGAGCCTAACTACGACAAACTGTGCACCAAGGCAATTGCCGAAATCACCGGCTGGAACATCCGTGAGGCAGAAGACTTGGTAGCCGCAACCTCAGATACCAGTTGCATGGTAGGCTATTCGAGCGTACTGCGCCGCATTGCCACCAAGATGAACAAAATCAGCAACGACTTGCGTCTCCTCGGTTCGGGTCCGAAGTGCGGTCTGCACGAGATTGACCTGCCTGCCCGCCAACCGGGTAGCAGCATCATGCCGGGGAAAGTAAATCCCGTTATTCCGGAGGTGATGAACCAAATCTCCTATAAGGTAATAGGTAACGACTTGTGCGTGGCAATGTGTAATGAGGCTGCGCAGATGGAACTCAATATGGCAGAGCCGACTATGGCACAATGCTGCTTCGAGAGTATGGAGATTATGATGAACGGTTTCGATGTACTGCGCAAGTACTGCATCGAGGGTATCAAGGCTGACGAAGAGCGCTGCCGCAACTATATCAAAGGTTCTATCGGTATCGTGACCGCCTTGAACCCCATCATCGGTTACAAGAACTCAACCAAGATTGCCAAGGAGGCACTGGCTACGGGACGCCCTGTTTACGACCTTGTTATCGAACACGGCATTCTCACCAAAGAGGAGTTGGATACCGTCCTCTTGCCTGAGAATATGATACGTCCTGTCAAATTAGACATCAAGCCTCGCAAGTAAACACACCCGCGAGCAGTGCGATGAGACCTGTCTCAAGACATCACAGACAGAGACATTGACAAACTACACCTATAAAGAGGCTGCCCAACAAACGTGGGCAACCTCTTTTTGCAGGAAAACGGAGTATAGGAAACAAGCAGGACAATTCAACGCAGCAACATCCATGAAGGTATTGATAGCACCGCTCAATTGGGGATTGGGGCATGCAGCGCGGTGCGTGCCCATCGTCCGCCGGTATATAGATGCCGGCGATGAGGTGGTGTTGGGCGGTGACGGAGAGAGTCTGCTGCTATTGAGACGCATGTTTCCGAAGTTGCGGTGGGTGCGGTTGGCACCATTGCATCTGAAGTATGACAAGGGCAGAAAGCAACGGTGTTTCTATTGGCGGGCAGTGCCGCAGTTGGCGTGTTTCGCGTTAGCGGACAGGCGATGCCTGCGGGCGTTGCTCAGGAAGGAACACTTTGACCTGGTGGTTTCGGATAACCGGTTAGGCTTGCGCAACAAGGGTGTGCATTGCGTGTATATGACACACCAGTTGTATGTGCGGCTGCCGCAGCGATTGCGGGTGCTGCAACCTGCGGCGCAGGCTATGCACCGCGCAGTGTATAAGCGTTTTGACGAGATATGGGTGCCTGACTATGCATCGGCGGAGCATAACCTGTCGGGGGCATTGAGCCACGGCGGGGATATGGATACACGTGTACGCTATATCGGTCCGCTGTCGCGATTGGAGGTGCCTGCCGCGCCCAAGGCAAGTCCATACGAGGTAGTGGCAGTGCTGTCGGGATTGGAACCGCAGCGCACATTGTTCGAGAAAGAGATAATACAACGTTTTGCGCATAGCGGGCAACGTGTGCTATTAGTGCGCGGCAAGATTGGCGAGCCGATGACGCGGATAGGTATGGGGAATATCACCGTGGTGCCATATATGGATGATGAGTCGTTGGCGCAGGCACTGTCGGGTGCACAACGTATCATCGTCCGCAGCGGTTACAGCACGGTAATGGACCTTGAACATCTGGGCGTGCTGCACAAAGCAGAGTGGCACCCTACGCCCGACCAGCCGGAACAGGAGTATCTGGCAATGCACAATGCGTGATGCACAATGCGCAATGTCGGACAACGCGAGCCGCGCCGTCTCCAAGAAATAGTGCAGATGTTGCGTAATCCGTAGGTTTTGTGTAATTTTGCGGCGTGATATATGCGACTGAAGAGTGATGTAAATATCAAGAACCGTCGTGCTACGTTTGATTACGAGATACTGGACCGCTATACGGCAGGTATCCAGTTGTTCGGCACGGAGATTAAATCGATACGCGAGAGCAAAGCCTCGCTGGCGGATACGTATTGCCTATTCGTAGGCAATGAGTTGTGGGTGAAGCAGATGCACATCGCGGAATACCGTTTTGGCAGTTACGCCAACCATGAGGCGAAACGCGACAGGAAACTGCTGCTCACCAAGAAAGAGTTGCGCAAATTAGAGCGTCAGACCAAGGAATCGGGTAAGACAATAGTGCCTTTGCGCCTGTATATCAATGAGAAAGGTCTCGCCAAGATGGAGATAGCCCTGTGTCAGGGCAAGCACGAATACGACAAGAGACAGTCGCTGCGTGAGCAGGACGACAAGCGAGAATTACAACGCGCTATGCGTGACCGCGGGTAGAAAGCCCGCGGTTTGTGTTTTATTGGGATTGGTGCGGAAGACTATCTTTTTTTGACGACGCGAGCCGCGTCGTCCCCCGGACATTGCATAGCCTTATAGCAGACATTGCATAACCCTATGGAGAAAATTTTGTCTTAAGAAGATGCTATCGTTAACGTTTCGATATAGGTGGCTTAATCACATACTAATCACATACTAATCACATACTAATTACATACTAATTTCATACCAATTTCATACTAATAACATACACTTAACCCGATATTGAGTCGAATATAATGTGAGAAGAATAAAAAAATATGGTTGTGTAAGTGTGTATTTTTGCGTATCTTTGCAAGATTTCAGCAGATGCAGGACGTGGGCAAACACATACGGGCAGTGGCGGGCGGAACGATATTCAAGAATATGGTTGCGCTTGGTGCGGTACAGTTTGCCAATTACCTTATCCCGCTGATTATCATCCCGTTTGTGACGCGAGCGTTAGGGGTGGACATGTTCGGGCGAGTGTGCTACGCGCAGAATATAGTGTCGTATTTGGCGATACTGATAAACTTCGGGTTTGACTATTCGGCGACGCAGGACGTGGCCATACACAAGGGCGACAAACGTGCGGTGGGGGTGATATTCCGAACCGTGATGGTGAGCAAGGCGGTGCTGTTTGCGGTGAGTATAGGTGTGATGGGGGTGTTGTATGCTGTGTATGCACCGGTGCATGCAGACCCTGTGCTGTACGCATGGGCGGCGTTGTTCAACCTCGGGTATGTGTTGTTTCCGACATGGCTGTATCAGGGAATGGAGGATATGGGGCGCATGTCGGTGATGAACTTCGTGACGAAACTGACGGGTGCGGTGCTGATAATAGCGGTGGTGCGTGAGGCGGAGGATTATGTGGCGTATATGGCGATATTGTCGGCGGTGTATGTCGTGGTGGGTTGCGTGGCGTTGATGTATGCTGTTCGGCATTACGGGGTGTTGGAAAGCAGGACGCGCGACGGGGCGTTGAGCAGGGCGATAATAAGGAAGAGTTGTCCGATATTCGTTACTACATTGGCGGGGTCGCTGTATAATGCGATGGGTCTGACGCTGTTGGGGGCGATGATGAGTGCGGCGGAAGTGGGGGTGTATGCAGGTAGCCAGAAGGTGATATTGGCGTGTGTGATGCTGACGAGTATGCCTTTCTCGGTGGCGATATTTCCGAAGATGAGCCGTTTGTTTGAGGAGAACCGAGCGGATGGATGGCGTTTCTTCGGGCGTGCGATGGGATTGGCGATAGCGGTCGGGCTGTGTATGACACCGTGCATTTGGCTGTTGGCACCGTTGGCAGTGAAGATACTGCTTGGCAGCGGTTTTGAAGAGGCGGTAGTGCAGATACGTTGGATGTCGGGTTTGCCGCTGTTGGTGCTGATAGGGACGATGCTGACGGTGCAGGGGTTGTACGGGACACAGCAGCAACGTTGGGCACCGATTGTGGTGGTGCTGTCGGGGTGTATCAGTGTGGCACTGAACAGATGGTTGATACCTGTGTGGCACGCGGGCGGTTGCGTGGTGGCATGGTACGTGGCGGAGAGCGTGGAGATAATGATAGTGGGGGGGATAATAATAAACTATAAGCGAATGACGACGCGAGCCGCGTCGTCCCCAAATAAGTCGTCCTCCAAGAGGGGGGCTCCATAAATAAGTTTGACTTATAGGTTGAGTTTTGACGACGCGAGCCGCGTCGTCCCCCAATAGTAGAATGAACTACATAACATTGATATTGATAGTGGCAATGGTGTTCGGTCTGTCGGACTTTCTGACAGAACGCGTGCCGGCGTTGCAGAGGCTGATGTATGTGGTGGGGTTTGCAACGGTGTATGTGCTGTTTACGATAAAGTACTATTACGGTGCGGATATTGTGAACTATTATTATCACTATGAGTCGATTAGGTCGTTGGCAGACGTGTGGTATCACCCTGACAGATATAGTTTTGAGACAGGGTACACCTTGTTTGTGGCGTTGCTGAAAGGTTGGGGCGTATCGCTGTATTGGATGACGGTGATAATATCGACATTGTACTTTGCAGCGATTGCGCTGCTGTTCAGGCAAATAAAGAGTAAGAAATGCTTTGCGTTGATGATATTGGTGGTGCTGGATTATAACTTGATATTTGCCGCGTTCAGGCAATGCTTGTCAGTATCGTTCTTCATATTCATGATACTATGCTTGCAGGACAGGAAGTATTGGTTGGCTTTGCCGATGGCGATATTGGCTATGGCGATGCATAAATCGGGTGTGTTTGTGGTGCCGCTGTGCCTGTTGGCGTATTGTCTGCACGGAAGACCCGTGCAGGCATGGGTGTTTCAGTTGCTGATGGTGGTGTTGGTGATAGCAGCGTTGCTCCCGCTGACCAATATAGCGACAACAGTGCTTAGTTTTTTGCCTATTGACTATTTGTCGTCTATAAAGCACCATTTGCGTGTAGGAAAACAGATACAGAGTGTGTGGATGGTGTATGCAATGTTGGTGGTGTGCGTGGAGTACTATTTGCACTATCACAAGACACGGCTGGACGGAGTTGCGATAATGGCCGTGCTGGGGATAGCGATAGTGGTGGTAGCGTATCAATACTACTATATACTGAATAGGGTGCGGTCGTTCTTTGTGCCGTTTATCATTGTGTGGGTGTTTCAGGTAGTGCAGGGAAGGGATACAGACAAGCCGATTCCTTATTTCAAGTTGCTGAGCCAATTGGCGTGCGTGCTGTTCTTTGTGTACAGCGTTCATATGACGAGAATGTTTACCAAACAGAGCAAGACATTACATTCGCCGATATATAATGCGTGTACAGTATTAGATATACGCGAGGGGGAGGTTAAGGCATTGCAGCAGAAGCAGTTGAAGCAGGCTGAAGATTTCTGGCGGTATGACTTTATGAAACATGAGAAGAACATCATTCAGTGAGTGAGCGATGATTAGCATTTTGATGTCCACATATAACGGTGCCGCGTATATAGCAGAGCAGTTGGATTCGATTGTTGCGCAGAGTGTGCAGGATTGGGAATTGATAGTGCGTGATGACGGTTCGGCAGACGGGACGCAAGAGATACTGCGTGAGTATGAGAAGAAAGACGCACGGATACAGGTGGTGGAAGATACCGAAAGGAGAGGGGCAATGCGCGGATTCGAGTGGCTGTTGGAGCGATATGGAGTAGGGGAGTATGTGGCGTTTGCCGACCAAGATGATGTGTGGCTGCCGGATAAGTTGAATGTATGTGTGGAAAGAATGCGGCAGAGTGAACAGGAATACGGAAGTGATACTCCTATTGTGGTACACACAGACTTGAGGGTGGTGGATAGTACATTGAATATAGTGGCAAAGTCGTTTTGGAAGTACACATTCATTAAACCAGATGTGCTGAATAGGCGCGCAGAGTATTTGGCGATTTGCAACAGCGTGACGGGATGTACTATGCTGATGAATCAAGCGGCAAGGAGTGTGTCTTTGCCATTTGGCGAGAAGGCGTTGATGCACGATTCGGCTATTGCCGTCAGTGTAGTGCTTAACTATGGTAAAGTGGTGCCTGTGTATGTGCAGACTATGTTGTATCGACAGCATGGGGATAATACATTAGGGGCTGTTGAATATCGATTGTGGCGTAGTTTGGACGCACGATATCAAGAAGCGAAAGAACACTATATGGCATATCACCCTGTGGTATTTCACAATGTCGTAGCGTTTGTTTATTGGAAGATACGGTGTTTCTGTGCAGAACATTTATGATATGAATTCGGTGTGTATAGCGACATATAACGGAGAGAAGTATATAGAGGCGCAACTAAGGTCGATATTGGTACAGTTGCGTCCCGATGACGAGGTGATAGTGTCGGACGATGGTTCGACAGACAACACGTTGGGCGTAGTGAAAGCGATAGGGGATGAACGTGTGAGAATATTGCATAGCCATTGCCACGATGTGAAAGGGAACTTTGTAAATGCGCTGGAGCATGCCAGAGGAGATGTGATATTCCTGAGTGACCAAGACGATGTATGGCTGCCAGGCAAGTATGAGCGCTGTGTGCAGGAACTGAAATACGTAGATTTGGTGTGTACCAATAGCAAAATCACAGACGAGCATCTGAATGTTGTTTGTGACAATTTCTTCAGACTATACCATTCCCACAAGGGCATACTTCGCAATATCATCAATGGCACTTATTATGGTTCCTGTATGGCATTCCGGAGAACGTTGCTTTCATTGGCATTGCCCATGCCCTCTTCCCAAGATGTAAACCATGATTTATGGTTGGGACTGGTTGCAGAGATGACAGGTTCCGTAAAATTCATACAAGAGCCCTGTTTGCTGTACAGGCGGCACAAAAGTGCTCTGTCTCAAACGGGTAAGTATTCCAGTTTCTGGAGTAGAAGTTCCCGCCCCTTATGGGTGAAGATTAGAACACGTATGGTTCTGCTATATTACGTTTGTAAATATCGTATTCAACATGCGAGATAAGTTAGTAAGTATCATCACCGTTACATATAATAGTGCGAGTACACTGCCGAGTACCCTTCGTAGTGTCGAAGTACAAAACTATGCAGATATTGAGCATATTATCATAGACGGAGCCTCTACAGACGGCACATTGGCTATCATTAAGGCATATGCTCAGAGAAGACAAAGTGTCCGCTATATATCGGAAAAGGATGCCGGTATCTACAATGCTATCAACAAAGGGGTTGGTCTGGCTACAGGTGATGTGATAGGTATTCTGAATTCCGATGATGTATTGGCAAGCCCGGATACAATAGCAACCATTGTGAAGGCATTCTCCGATGCCAATGCCCAAGTCGTGTATGGTGACCTTGTGTATTGTAACACCACGGGTTCCGTGGTGCGCTACTGGCGTAGCAATACCTTTCGCCGCAGCAGCCTGAAATTCGGTTGGATGCCAGCCCACCCTACTTTTTATTGTCTCCGCAGCGTGTATGATGAGATGGGCAAATACGACGAGACATTCCGCATATCGGCAGACTATGACTTTATGTTGCGTGTGCTGATGCGCCCTTATCACATTATGTACGTTCCTGGAATTCTTGTCCGTATGAGTATGGGTGGTGCAAGCAACCGTAACTGCCATGCTTTGCTGTCCAAAAGTTACGAAGACGTACGGGCATTGCATAATAATCATGTGGGTGCAGGTGTGGTGACCGTATTCTTGAAGAATGTCCGTAAAATCCGTCAGTTTCTTCGGTAAATGCTCAACGTGTCCATTGTACTATATCAGCCGAAATGGGAGGAAGTGGCGGCGCTAACCAAGGTGCTGCTACAGTCGAAATATACCCGTCGGGTGTATTGGGTGGACAATTCGCCTGCGGAAACAAAGGCGTTGCCCATGGAAAAGGATGTAGTATGTACGGGGAAGGATAGTGGAGAGGATGCGGCTTCAGAGGATAAAGGTAGGGCGAAAAAACGGATAGTGTATATCTTCAACGGCAAGAACCTCGGGTACGGGGCGGCGCACAATATCGCAATACGAGAGAGCGTGTACGACGATGTGCCGATGCACTTGGTGATAAATTCCGACATACTTGTTACAACGGAAGCAATAGATACCATGGTGGAGTTTATGGCTGCCCACCAAGAAGTGGGGCAACTGATGCCGCACGTGGTGTATCCCAACGGCGAGACACAATACCTGTGTAAGTTGCTTCCTACCCCGCTTGACGTATTCGGACGGCGTTTCCTGCCCAAACGCTGGATGGCGAAACGCAATGCACGGTACGAACTGCGGGCATCGGGATATGACAAGATGATGAACGTACCCTACTTGAGCGGGTGCTTCATGCTGCTACGTACGGAAGCGGTACTGAAAGCGCGGCTGTTTGACGAGCGGTTCTTTATGTACCCCGAGGACATTGACCTCACAAGGCGTATCCACCGAGATTATCTAACTATCTATTTCCCCTACGTCACCATCGTGCACAACCACGCCAAGGCGTCGTATCACAGCCCGAAAATGCTATGGATACATGTGGTGAATATGTGCCGCTATTTCAACAAGTGGGGGTGGTTCTGCGACAAAGAGCGCAGACTGGTAAACCAAATGACGTTGGATAGTCTTCTGCCTACCACGAAGTGATGAATCCAGATTTGCTGATGGTGAGCATGGCACCAAACTGATTGCCGAACTGGGTGCCTATATCCGTAGCCAAAGAGATGCGGAAATCCAAGCCCCATGCTTGCTCGACGTGCTTGGTGACCTCGAGGAGGAGGCTCGTATCGGTGGAGAGAAGGTGCTGGGAACGGTTGTTGTGCCCGTAGTTGCGGGTGTAGGAACAGATGGCACGATAGCGGTAGCCGAAAATGTCGCCCCGCACACCAATCAAGTGCGACTGCACCATGTGGTTGAGCGTGTAAACGGTTCCGTCCGCATTGTATATCGGCGAAGTGACGAACGGCGTGCCGATGGTGCGGTAGAAATAGTTCCAGCCGTTGCGGTAGATGCCGTTCTGATAATAGGTATCCGCGCCGCCGAAGACGAGACCGTCTTTGTCGTGGTACGGTCCGGATTGGTCGAGGGTCGTGAGGAACTCGTAGGTGAATCCGCTGATGTACCGCCATCGGGTCTGCGTGACATTGATACCCCACAAGCCGTCGCGCACGTTCATTCCGAAGCCGATAAAGCGTACCGGTCCATCCTCAAAGATATTGTTCCAATATGCCGACACTTTCCAGCCGTCGCCCTTGACGTCAAGGGTGAGTATCTGACTGCCGATGTGATTGCCTTGCGCGTTGATTTGGTCGTTCGCCATACTGCCGCCCGAGCGCACAAGGAAGGCATTGACAAAGGCGTGGAAGTCGTTGCCAAGGTCACCGTACTTGGGCGAGTAGCCGCCCCATTGCGCGACGTGGTGGAACTCGTAACTCAGGTTCACAGGCAACCGTCCGCCAATGCGTCCGCCCAGCCACTTGTGGTGCACCAGTCCCTTGCTGATATAGACGTTGTCCGCCTGCCACATGTGGCTGATACCGCCGCGGACCTCCACATATCCGTAGAGTCCGGGGAAGGCAGTCCATCGGTCGATGCCAATGCGCACTTGCGGCATGGGATGGGCATTGCAGGAGAAGAGCAGCCCACCGCCGCTCAAGAGCGGGTCGGGCACTCCGTATTGTTCGGGTTGGATTCCGAGCGTGATATCAATAATGTACAGGCGCGCGTGCGCATACGCGAGGTTGGTGTAGCCCGTGCCGAGGGTATTCATAGCGGGCAGCACGGCATCGGTCCGGCTTTGCAGCCGCCCTGTGAGCGTAACGGCAAAGTCGTAGTCGTACCAACGGTTGGGACGGGTAGCGGGTTTGATGATGCCCGCTGTGAGATTGCCGCTGAACGGTGAGGCAGCGATGTCGTCATGGCGGTTGGTTTGTAACCAGAAGGGTGCGGTGGACCCGTACGATGCCACGCCGCTGAGCGAGGCAGTGTAGAGGAGCGTGTCGCGCGCCGTGTCCTCATGCGCCATCGGTAGCGGCCACCAGTCCCACGCGAAGGCGGGACAAGCGGTGAGCAACAGCAGGGGCAATATGTGGCGTAACTTATTCAATACGATAGAGTTGCGGGTGGATATGTCCGTTGATGTCTTCGCCTAAGCCGAAGTAGATATGCCCGTCAATGGTGAAAGCAATGAGGTTCTCCGCCTCGCCGTAAGGCATGGTGCCGCAGGTCTCCCAATCGTTGGTTTCGGGCGAGAAACGGAGAATATCGGCATAGAGATGCCCCGAGGTAAGCGCGCCGCCCCAATAGCGTCCGCCGAAGACATAGACATACCGGCTGTTGGCGGTACAAGCCGAGAGGAACCGTGCGCCGTCGGGCATAGAATGGTGCTTGGTCCAATGGTCGGAGGTGAGGTCGGCTTCCCACCACTGGTCGAGGTTGGCAGTATTGAATCCGCCGCCGAGGAAACAACGGTTTTGGCACATAGCGCCGAAGACTCCGTGACCGGATTTCGCGCGGTGGTGGTCGTCCTCGAGCGTGGTCCACGTGTCGGTGGGAATGTCGTAGATATTGATGTCGCGACTGAAACCGGGTCCCGACGGATAGATGGCGTAGATGCGGTCGCCGATGAGGTAGGGGATAGGGCGGACGGTGTTGGAGGTAGGGAAATCGGCAAGGCGTTGCCAGTCGCCCGTTGCGGGGGTGTACCGCCAGAAGTCGCGGAGGTAACTCGGGTCGTTGTACGCCCAACCGTTGAAGCCCATGCCGATGTACACGTGTTCGCCCGCCACCTGTGCCATAGCATGCACGCGGGGCTGGAGCGGCGTCTCGCCGAGGTCGCTCCATGTGTCGGACGCGGGGTCGTAGCACCAAAGGCGGTTGCTGCGGGTGCCCGTGGAGTCGCGACCGCCGAAAATGTAGGCTTTACCAGCGTAGGTAAAGGCAGTCGCCGAGGCGCGGGGCGAGGGCATGTCCGCACAGCGCGTGACAGGCACCTCAATGTCAGGGGTGCGGTGGCAGGCGGTGAGGGCAAGGAGCGCCAAGAGGAATATGTAGGTCTTCGCTTTAATACGCTACTGATTAAGGGAGTTTGTCGCGGGGCTATCGGGGGTCTGTCGGGGGTCGTCGGTCAATCTACACGGGTCTTTTTCTTGAGTTCGAAGTCGCGTCCGAGGTAGTTTTTGCGGACAATCGGGTTGGCTGCGAGTTCCTCGGGCGTACCATGGAAGAGGATTTTGCCTTCGAAAAGCAGGTAGGCGCGGTCGGTAATCATAAGCGTCTCGTCCACGTTGTGGTCGGTGATGAGAATGCCGATGTTCTTGTCCTTCAAGCGCCACACCACGTCCTGGATTTCCTGCACCGCGATAGGGTCAACGCCCGCGAATGGTTCGTCGAGCATCACGAACTTGGGTTCGATAGCCAGGCAACGGGCTATCTCGGTGCGTCGGCGTTCACCGCCCGAAAGCCGGTCACCGAGGTTCTTGCGCACGTGCGCGAGGTTGAACTCGGATATGAGTTGCTCTAATTTCTGCTTCTGATAGTCCTTGCTGAACTTGGTCATCTCGAGCACCGAGGCGATGTTGTCCTCCACGGTCATCTTGCGGAAGACGGACGCCTCCTGCGGCAGGTACCCGATGCCGAGTTGCGCCCGTTTGTACATCGGGAAATTGGTGATGTCCTTGTCGTTGAGGAAAATCTTGCCCTCGTTGGCGGTGACGAGACCCGTGGTCATGTAGAAAGTAGTGGTCTTGCCCGCGCCGTTTGGTCCGAGGAGACCGACAATCTCGCCCTGCTCAAGGTAGATGCTCACATCGTTGACCACGGTGCGTTTGCCGTATTTCTTGACTAAATGTTCTGTTTTTAATACATCCATGTTCGCTCTTGTAGGCTATTCCGGCACACCTCTTATATATAGGGGGCGGGTTCGACCCGCTTCGGGGTTGGGAGGTGTTGACTTTTACTTTTGTTAGTATCTGTATGGGTTGCCTATCCCTTGCTCATCCCTTGCGTATCCCTTGCTGTTTGACACGGTGAAAACGGGGGTGAGTTGGGGCTAATTTTGGTTATTAATTGTTAATTCCACGGGGCAATGGTCGGAGTGGACGGCGTCCTGCAAGATACGTGCACCGGTGATGCGGGGGCGGAGCGGCTCGCTGACCCAGTGGTAGTCGATACGCCATCCTGCGTTGCGCTCGCGGGCACCAAAGCGGTAACTCCACCAACTGTACTGCTCGGGGCGGGTGTCGAAGAGGCGGAACGAGTCAATCATGCCGCTGTCCTGCCATCGGTCCATCCATTCGCGCTCTTCGGGAAGGAAGCCGCTGACGCCGACCTGCCGCTCGGGGTGGTTGATGTCGATGGGCTTGTGGCAGATATTGTAGTCGCCGCAGACGATAATGTTGGGGCGCGTCTGGCGCAGCAGGAGCGTCCACTTGAGGAAGGCTTCGAGGAAGTCCATCTTGAACTCCTGACGGACGCCGCCCGTGGTGCCGCTGGGGATATAGACGCAGACGACGGTGATGTCGCCGAAATCGGCGCGGAGCACGCGCCCTTCGCAGTCGTAGCGGGGGTTACCCATGCCCGCGATGACGCGGTCGGGCTGCGTCTTGCTGAAGATGGCGACGCCCGAATAGCCCTTCTTCTCGGCGGAGTGGACGTAACTATAGTAGCCGAGTTCCTGCATGGCGAGGGTGTCAATCTGCTCGGGCTGCGCCTTGCTCTCCTGGATGCAGAAAACGTCGGGGCTCTCCTGCCGGAGCCAGTCGAGGAGCCCTTTGCCGATGGCGGCGCGGATACCGTTGAGGTTGTAGGAGATAATCTTCATGGGTGTCAGGGGATGACGACTTTACGGCTGCTGTTGGCTGTCTGCAAGATGTAGGTGCCACGCGGGAGGTCGGCGGTGGAGGTGGTGTTCATGCGCGCGCCGAGGACGTTGTAGATAGCGAGGATAGCGGCATCGGGAACGACGGAGACGTTGGTGGTCGGGGTGGCACTGCCGAAAGTGAAGGTGATGATGCCGTCTGTTTCTTGGATATTGCTTATGGCATGGTTGCCCAGTCCGCTGTAGGCTGTCGCGCCTGCAGGGAAGAGGTCTGTGGCTTTGCCCCAATAGCCATTCTGAAGGTTATAGTTACTTTGATTGGGGGCTTTGCCATCTGCCTCAATGAGATCCACGCCCATGCTGCTCGAGGTATTGTTGACGGTGTTGTAGAGCCACTTGCTGTAAGAGTAGTTTATCTTGGTGAGCATCAGCCCATGCCCAGGGAGGTATGTGTCGAGCCCCGTCTGCTGGCGGTTCTCCAGTATATAGAAAGTGGAGGGCGACGGATCGTTGCCTATGAGGTTGTGCTCGTCGGTCTCGGAGATGAGAAGCACCTCGTTGGTGGAGGCAAGGTCGTGGAGCACGACCTCTTCGTCGGCGGTGAGGACACGCGGCGTCGCCCAGCCCATGAAGAAACGCTCGTAGCCCGAGTAGTTGGGCGGAGTGTTGCCGTCGTTGTTGTAGGGTCCATAGTCCATAACATCCCATGCGCCAAGGGTCTTATGGGTAGTACGAACCTCGGATGTGATGTAGAGGTCGGGCAAGCCCAGAACATGGCTGAACTCATGGCAGAAGGTGCCTATGCCGTCGTGTACCTCGGAGATGCTGCTCATCTCGTTGCTGCAGGCGTAACTGTCCACCTGTTTGTCGTCGATAATACATGTCGTATTGGCTGCTGTCAGGCTGTAGGCATGGGGCCATATCGTGTTTGCACTGCCGCCATCCGCCTCACCGTAGCCTGCGTAGAAGACATAGACGAAGTCCACGTAGTCGTCGTTGTCGTTGTCATAAAGGGTGAAATCCACATTGTATTCACTCTTGGCCAGTTCGCACGCCTCTTGAATCATCTTCTTGGGATTCTTGTCGTTGCCATTCCTGTCGTTGGCGCCGTAGTATGACATCCTTTGGCTGACAGTAACGGGTCCGACCACATCGAACTGCGGGTGGTACTGGCGGTTGGACGCCTCGTAGAAATACTCGCGTGCAGAACCTTTGGAGGTGATGTCAAGACGCTCACCGCCGTAGGTGTAGGAGTATGCGCGCGTGTAGTTCTGCCCGTTGATCATGCTGTCCATTTCGGCTTTGGTAGTGGTGAAAGCCTTATCCTGGAAGTTGACCAATATGATAAGTCCACGGGGAGCGATGTTGAGGGGCGTGGCTCTGGTGGTCTGCTGCGGTTTATAGCGACGTGAGTTGGCACGGCGTGCCTGTATCTGCTCGTCGGTAAGGGCAGGGATGACCTCGTAGTTGCCTTGGGCATTGAGGGCTACCCACTCGCCCTGCCCGTTGGTCAGCCAGTGGAAATGCTCATCGCCGTGAGCAAATACGGTGAGGGTGGTGCCGTCGGCTTGCGTGACAGTGCGCCCCGTGCGGCGGGCAGGAACTGCATATATACAAAGTGCTGTAGCACAGCAGATTACTAATGATACTATCTTCTTCATCGGGTTTGTTGTTTTTAGGGTTATACTCATTTCCTTAGGTAAGTCTCTGTCAATACAATATCACCTCTTTCTTCACGCCATGCTTCTCCAGCCATGCCGTTTCGCGGGCGGTACGCCGCTCTTTGTTGTGTGCCTGTTTGCGGGAGGAAATTACTTTGCCCGTGCAGTTGGTGGTGGCATAACAAAGGCGTCCGTGCCTGTCTTCCATCACCTGCCAACCGTCCAAAGTCATGGTCCAGTGCATGCGCTCATCGCCGCGCAGGTAGGTCTGCAGCGTGTCGCCATCGGGCTGCACGCGCTCTATCACGCCCGGGTAGGCGGGTACTCCACGGTGGGGCGGCACTTTGGCATAACCCACTATAAATAAGGCACATAGTGCCAATAGGATACATATCTTCTTCATAGGTCTTTTCTCCTTACTCCTTATTCTTTACTCCTCACTCCTTGTTCGCCTCTTTCACCTTCTTGAACAGGTTGCTGGCAAACACGAAGTCGTTAAGTGCCTCGTTGTCAGCGTGGAAGATATCGTGCCGGCTGCCCTGCCACTCCTTGACGCCGTTCTTGAGGAACACGATGTTGTCGCCAATCTCCATGATGGAGTTCATGTCGTGGCTGTTCACCACCGTGCATATGCCGTACTCGCGGGTGATGTCCTGTATCAGGGCATCGATGATAAGACTCGTCTTGGGGTCGAGACCCGAGTTGGGCTCGTCGCAGAACAGGTACTTGGGGTTCAGCGCAATGGCACGCGCTATCGCCACACGCTTCTGCATACCGCCGCTTATCTCGCTGGGCATCAGCGCGAAAGCCCTCTCGGGCATATTCACGCGGGTCAGGCAGAAACGTGCGCGCTCCACCATCTCGTCGTGGCTCATCTGCGAGAACATCTCCAGCGGGAACATTACATTCTCCTGCACGGTCAGGCTGTCGAACAGCGCCGACCCTTGGAACAGCATACCCACTTCTCGGTGCAGCATGCGCACCTCTTTCTCACTCATTTTGGCTAAGTCTTGCTCTTTTCCAAAAGAACTGCTCATCCCCCTCTCTGAGGGGGCTTGGGGGAGTCGGGTCTTGTATATTATCTGCCCCTCGTCAATCGGGTGCAACCCAATCATCGACTTCATCAGCACTGTCTTTCCCGAGCCCGACTGACCGATAATCATATTCACTTCGCCATCGTGGAAGTCCGCGGAGATATGGTTCAGCACCACGTTTCCGTCGAAACTCTTGACGATATCCTTCACCTGTATCATATCAATTCAGCATTAAATTGGTGAGAACCACGTCCATCAGCAGTATCACGATACTGCTGTTAACCACGGCTTTGGTGCTTGCCCTACCCACTTCCAATGCGCCGCCATAGGCGTAGTAGCCGTAGTACGATGACATGCTTGCGATAATGAACGCGAACACCACCGTCTTGATGAACGAATACCACACATAGAACGGTATGAACGCGTACTGGATACCTATCAGATACTCGTCCACCGTCAGCACATCGGTCAGCGCGCTGATGGCGTAGCCGCCGCACAGACCCGTGAACATCGACAGCGTCACCAGCAACGGCATCATTACCATAAACGCCACTATTTTAGGCAATATCAGGTAGTTGGCCGAATTGACACCCATGATTTCCATGGCATCTATCTGCTCCGTGATACGCATAGTGCCTATCTCCGACGCGATGTTCGACCCTACTTTGCCCGCCAGCAGCAGACACAGAATCGTACTGGAAAACTCCAATAGGATACAGTCGCGCGTTACAAGCCCTGTAGTGTAGGTGGGCAGGAGCGGGTTCTCGGTGTTCAGTTTGGTCTGCATGGTCATAATCGCACCCATAAACACACTGACAATCAGTGTGATGAGTATCGATTGCAACCCTTGCTTCTCCATCTCACGGCTTGTCTGCCGCCAGAACATCCGCTGCCGGTCGGGCAATCGGAACACCCGTCCCATCAGCAGGCAGTACTCGCCTATGTGCTCAATAATCTTCATATTTCATACGTTTAGATAGGTTTCACACCAGTATTTTGTTCATACTCACCCATATCATGAGCCCGCAAAGTTACACTTTTTTTTTCATCTACACAAATGCTCACCCGTGCTCTTCCGCGTCAACCTCAACCGGCTATGCCAATCTGTCACCTTTCGCGCTGCGGCATAGTATTTGCTGGGTGGTTTGCAAATACGAAACAAAATAAATCATTGCATTATGAAAACAAGTACCAAAATCTGGATGTGCCTTGCGGGTATCGCACTCGTAGCGTTAGGCGTTGTATGTCTTGTCAATTCAGGTAGCACGTTGCTCAGTCTGGCGTGGCTGCTCGGCTTGATTTTCCTCGTTGCGGGGTGTTGCGAATTTGCCGCTTGGGGCAAGTTGCACCTCATTCTGCCGCAGAGCGGACTGCTCTTCCTGTCAGCGTTTCTCCAAGTCCTGATGGGGCTGTTTTTCATCATCCATCCGGTGTCTTTGGCTGCCGCGCTCCCGTTTGTGTTTGCTTTCATCGTGTTGTTCGAGGGGGTGCGTATCGCTATCGAATCCTTTGATTTCAAGCATGTAGGCTTCCGTTTCTGGTGGATAATGCTTCTCTTCGGACTTGCCGCCGCGGCTTTCGGCGTCTATGGCCTCTACCGGCCCGCAGTCAGTGCCGCCACGCTCACGGTCCTTGTCAGCATCGGTATCATTTTGGCAGGCGTTGGCTATTGGGTACAGGTGGCAGGTATCAACCGTTTCGAGAAGAAACTCAAGCAACTGCACGACCGCTACGGCTTCGTCGATGCCGAAGAGGTCAAGTAACACCTCCCTGTATTCATCCTGTTTTTCCGTCTGAAGAGGCTGTCCTACAAGTGTGGATAGTCTCTTTTTCTTTCATTTTTTCAGAAATACATCTCGACACTATGCGGAACAACGCGGCTCGCGTCGTCAAGATATTGCTATTTTCACGACCAACCTGCAAACTGTCAAACTCTAAACTGCACTCCACTCTCGACACTCAACCACTATCCCCTCCTCTGGAGTGGTTCGTGATTTCTTCGAGTCAAGACTATGATATTAGTATGTGATTAGTATGTTATTAGTATGTGATTACCGAAATAATAGCGGATGGATAGCGAACTGCCTGCCTTCTTTTTGCAATGGCTATAAATTTGCAAATAAATCGTACATTGTAAATTCGCAAATCGTAAATGAATTAATGGTCAATTCGCGGCTAATTATATGTTTATTGTTGATTGTTTTGTTTCTTGACCATTATGTGTAAATCGTACATGTTTCAAAATTGTACATAAATCGTACCTTGTAAATTTGCAAATCGTACATCAAATTATTTGCACGTTTGCAAATAATTCCTTACTTTTGCACCGCAAACCTGCCGACGAGGGGTAGTGTCCCCGTATTCGCGGTGGTTTGTACATATTGATAAGCGTTTATTGACGCTTTGCGTTTGACAACAAGAAAACTTCGCAACTTTTCTACCAAGATAGTCAAAATCAAAGTGAGCAATAGATGCCTATTTGATATGACGTTAGTCGTACCGCACTCTGCTGATTGGGTGTGGTATGTTGTCATATCTACGTAGGCTTCATGTTGTTTATTTGACTATCTGGGCAATGCGAAGGCCTCTTGTTGTGAATAAGCAACACGGGGTCTGCGCTTTTTTTATGTCCGTTTGGAAATTGGGAGACGACGCGGCTCGCGTCGTTATGCGCCAACGGCGCAGAGTGAAGCGACCTTCGCCTTCCGAAGACGTGACAGTCAGTAGAATGAGTTATTGTTTCTTAGCAGGGCGATAGCATCGCCCGCCCACAAGCAACAACTGACAACAAACCAAATAACAAATTAAACAACAAATCATTATGAAAAAGTTCAGTACAATTTCATGCATGTTTGCCATTCTTGCAATGGCAATGGTTGGGTGTGAACCCAAGAACCCTGCAGAGAACAATCAAGGCAACGGCGACGAGCCCAAGAAAGACACCGTGCCTGTAGAGGTCATCGACAACTCCACCCTGCACCACGTGTATAGTGTGTACAACGGCTCCAACACCTACGGCGTGCCGTTCCATGAGTTCTATTCTATCTTCACCACAGGTACCGTGAAGATGAATAGCGACAACAAGGTTGAGAGTGGCAAGGGCTATGTAGTGCTTCTGAGCCTGCTGTCCGACCCGCAGGACGAAGCCACTTTCCCGCAGACGGGCAACTACAATGTGGCTTCCGTCAATACTATCAATGGCAGTAACTACAACGGCAGTCTGGTCGGTGGCTTTGAGACTAAGAATGGTGGTGCGTATGGCTGTATCGTCTATATGATTAATGACGGCAAGATAGAGGGATATGACTTGCTTGCCAATGGTACCCTCCAACTCAAAGGCAATAGCGAGGCAGCAAACATCGAGGCACGCTTTATGAGCCTTGACAGCACCTACAAGTTCTCTTACAAGGGTGCTCTTGAATATGCCAACAACGGCTTCTGCGAAGAAGAGACGTATTATGGGGAACCGAAGACACCCATCACGGTGGACTCTATAGAGGCAAACCAATTCATTTTTGAAGGAAGATTTACAGTAACAGACGAATTGGATGAAGTGGTAGTACGAATACTTGAGAAACACTCACATACCCCGGGAGTGGATAGAGACGATTATGCGATGTATATACATTTCTTGGTTTCCGCTAAAGATACGGTACTAAATGGCACATACAATGTACAAGCCATCAAGAGTAGTGCCGATTTCAAAACCAATATCATAGCGGGTAGTATAGGGGAATCATATAAGATGTCTCATGCCACAAAGATATATTCGAATCTTCGCTTCGGTAATTCCGATGCCACTTTCTATATCGAGTCGGGTTTTATGACCGCAACTCCCGACGGCTTCACAGCAACGCTCACCAGCCACTATGGTTCTACATTCAAGTATAAGTACGAAGGTAAAACCAAGATTGTGAAGAAAGAGTCTTCGGCTCCCGAGCGCATTGTCCCCGCACAGCAGAACCTGTATGGCAAGTCTGTGGGGCTGAATACAGATATTTCTGTAAAAACTATTACGGACTGACATCCCAATGACACGCTCGCGTATCTCCCATTTAGGCATTAGCATGTCAGAGAAACCGCATTAAACATTAATACATTTATGTATTTCGGAAGTGTATTATTTGAGTTTTTTACCATAATGACATCGCCGGGGACGCGGACGCCCTCGTCCGCGGGCAGTTTGGCACAAACTGTATGACGATGCTACTCACTTGGGGGACGACGCGGCTCGCGTCGTCATATTGAAGTATTTAATAAAGAATATATCATGTCGCTTACGAGTAATATAGGTCTTGGTCCTCACATAGTGCACCAACAAGACACCAACAACCTCATCCATAACCTTCTGTTTACCCACACTACAGGCAGAAGCCAATCCTGTCTGTTTGGAGAACTCACAGGTTTTGAAGCCGCAGAACATTCCATTCGTGGTCTGTTCCGTCAATTTTGCTATTGCCCGAATGGTATGCTACCCGTGCCGGAGAGAGAAATCGGTTCTGCGCAGTGGCGGAAGATGTGCCATGTTCCCCTTACACGAGGCAGAATCTTCACCCGCTTGGTGGTTCTTGACTCCCTTTTCTCAACCCATACCGACAAGGGTTACTACATCAAGCAGCATATGACTGACGCTATATGGGAAGCCTGCAAAGACGCCAAAGGCGGGCACTCGGATGATGTGTTGGCAACCAAAGCAAGCAACTATATCTTATGGACAATAGCCCATCCAAATGCACCATCTCCTGTAGATACTACGGTAATACAACAGATAGAAGACCTGCTCTACGGGCGTTTTCCATGGGTAGAGAAGACTGGAGACCACAAGCAAACAGAGTTGTCGCTTATGACCAAATATCTCCATTGGCTGGTGGAAGAGGTGCGTCCGAATGGCACCATTGGTTTCCCCATCTACGATAGTCTGATTGTTACCATACTGCCCAAAGTGTACAAGTATATTTTGGGTAGGGACTTGAAATCGAACTACCCCAATGCTACCAAGCCCATTTTGCAACGCCCTTATGCCGACTATGTGCGAGCCCTGTGGAAAATCGTAGATACACTGATGAAGGCACCGAATGGAAATGTGTGGAACCACCCCGATATGACCCCGTTCCATATCTGTGACCTCTTTCTTTGGCAACTTGGCAAAGTGTATGATATGTGGTTCAATCCGAGGTACAAGGGCAAGGTGGATTACAAACGTCTTTGGATGCTTGTCACGCAAGACGAGTTTGATACAATGCTCCGTACAGGGCAAATCATCTCTCGTCGCGATATGTTAGAATACTTAGCCAAGAAAATATAAATCTCTAATTCACACAAATATGAGAAGAAAATTATTATCTATAGTTTTTTGTGGCTTGTTTGCCACAAGCCTCTGTGCAGAAACAATAACGTATGAATATGACATAGAGGTTGATGGATTGCGGTACAGGAAACTGACAGAATCTACTGTAGAAGTTTCGACAGCGTCCCAACTGGAAACAGATGGTATATTTATTTCGTGGACTCCTTCTGCATTTACACAACAGAATGTTAAAATACCTGCGACAATAACACATGATGGGCACACCTATGAAGTAGTTAGCATTGGTGATGTGGCTTTTTACGGCAGAGAAAGTATTATCTCCATCACTATTCCCAATAGCGTAACGAGCATTGGAGGTAGTGCTTTCAAAAATTGCACAAATCTTGTATATGTCATTATCCCCAATAGTATATCAATCATTCGAGGAGAGACGTTTTATGATTGTACAAGTCTTTCTTCCATCACAATTGGTAGTGGTGTGACGAGTATTGAGGATGGGGCTTTTGGCGGATGTACGAGTCTCACTTCCGTTATTTGGAACGCTAAGAACTATGTGCGGAACGAAGATTCGTGGCAATCATCCCCGTTTGAGGGGCTCACCCCACAGATTACATCTTTTGTATTTGGCGATGGTGTAAGTAGTATCCCCGATTATTTTTGCTCCAATATGAGCAATGTTACCTCAATCACCCTTCCAAATAGTGTGACGAGCATCGGAAAGTATGCCTTTAGCGGGTGTAGCGGTCTTACGACCATCGTAGTCCCCAATAGTGTAACAAGCATAGGAGGGTATGCTTTTGAGGATTGCAGCAGTTTAACCGCCATCAATATCCCGGACAATCTAACAAGTATAGAACATGGTACATTCTCCGGTTGCTCTGGTCTGACCTCACTGACTATCCCTAAGAATATAACAAGTATATCCGATTCATTTTGGGGATGTACAAGCCTTACCTCTATTGTGTGGAATGCCCCCCATTGTAAAGGAGATGAGAATATGTGGGGGTGGAGTTCTTGTTTTTCTTCTGTGGCTTCTCAGATTACATCGTTCTCTTTTGGTAACGATATAGATAGTATTCCCAACGGCTTATGTAATGGTATGAGCAGTCTGACATCAATCACTATCCCGGATGGTGTGAAAGATATTGGAGCATATGCCTTTTCTTGGTGCGAGAGCCTTATGTCCATTACTATCCCTAACAGCGTAACAACGATAGGTGCAAGTGCTTTTAGTGGATGCCGCGGACTACTCTCTGTCGTTGTAGGTAAAGGTGTAACTCATATTGGGAGATATGCATTTAACTATTGTGATAAATTATCGTCTATCATAGTGAATGATGGAAATCAAACGTATGATAGCAGAAGCAAATGTAATGCTATTATTGAGACTGCTACGAACACATTAGTACAAGGGTGCAGTACTACCATTATTCCCAATAGCGTAACGGCTATCGGAGAATGTGCTTTTGGGGGAATGGCAGAACTCGTTTCTATCAATATTCCCAATCAGGTAACAAGCATCGGAGACTCTGCCTTTTTTAATTGTGACGGTCTTGTCTCTATCACTCTTCCCAACCATATAACCCGCATTGGCAACAGCACTTTCCGAAATTGCGAGAGTCTCGCTTCTATTGCTATCCCCAATAACGTGATAAGTATCGGAGAAGAGGCTTTCTATGGTTGTACTAGCCTTGCGTCAGTCTATATTGGTAGTGGAGTAGCAAGTATCGGAGAGAATGCGTTTTTTGATTGTGAGAATCTTTCTTCTATCGTAGTAAATAGTGAAAATGTTGTATATGATAGTCGTGACAATTGTAATGCTATCATAGAAAAAACTACAAATACTGGTCTATAGGTCATTTTGCAGGCTGCGATATGGTCTAATGTCCGATGAATAGGG